>MDTB01163497.1_pt1 | contig 58177 bp, 43 predicted proteins | sample 811161 | NCBI WGS metagenome assembly MDTB01 (sample SAMN05326650, study PRJNA326480) | marine metagenome | isolation source: seawater | place: Mediterranean Sea | collected 2009 | reverse complement strand
CTTGAGTAGTCGGATCAGTTTGGCATTGTTGGCTTCATCTGTCGCATTTCCAGAACATGCTGTTTCATAAGCGGCAAACCTGGCTGAGAATACTCCGGGTCTTCCACCAAGCGCATCCACTTCCAGACCTGAATCATCAGCAAGGACGTAATACTGCTTGTTGTCCAGGCTCTGCGTTTTCAACCACGTTTCAAGTTGAGAGGCTTTTGCAAGTGCGTTCGCTTCAAATGTATTACCATCCTCGACAAGGTCAGGTGGTGATGAAAGTGATTTCATGGAAAGGCAGCGAACCGAGTTCCCAAGCATTTCAGCAATTTCGGATACCTTGTGTTCATTGCCGGTTGCAATATAAAGGATGCCTGGTTTCATTTCTTCTTGTTCTTCTTCTTTTTCTTGTTCTTGGCTTTTTGTTCTGAATCGATCGTGGATTTCACTTTTTTGAAATCCTCCTCAGCGACCATGTAACCAATGCAATTTTTTGCTCCGCACCCACAAAGCCTGGTCTGGAAATCCTCGAGGTCGTAACCATAATTATAGGTAAGCTCTTCGCCTTTCTCGATATTCTTGATTGCAATGATCCAAACGTGATCGTCTATGATATCACTTTCACAATTGGGATCGCAGCTATGATTGATATAGCGGGCGGTATTCCAATCGACGCTCCCATCAATATCCAATTCATCATTCAAGGTAAAGACATACTCATTCAACCCCTTCTCCAGTGCCTCGGCGGCTTGCTTCTTGGTTATCTGAGGTCCTACGTATTCGATGATACGTTTCTTCTTACTGATTTTGGTGCGTGCGTAGCCACCGTATCCGTGGATGCCCGATTTCTTTATCTTCACGAGCGGGTGATCATTGTGTTTGATTTTTGGCATGGTGTTTGACGGTCCCTGATATGCAGTGATCCTCAAAATGCTATTGCATTAAAGGCATTGGGATCAATCTCTTTGACACAGGATTAGTCTTGACCAACTACATCTGCGATTCCAACCTTCAGCCAGTTCCTATGAATACGAAAACGTCAATAATCAGGTTTTTCCTAACTTGTATGCTGGCTTCGCACTGGTGTACTCCACAAGTCTGGTCTCAGGAAGAAGCATCATCAGATCAAACCGCGTCTTCATCGCAAACGCGCCGTCCCTCCATTGGAGAAGTGGTCCGACTTGATGATCGAATCAATCAACTCATTCCACAGGATGCTGCCATCGAATTGCTGGCCGAAGGTTTTGAATGGGCTGAAGGTCCTGTCTGGGATCGTAAAAGCAAGGCGATTCTGTTTTCCGATATCCCCAACAACGTGGTGAATAAATGGAATGAGAGTGAAGGTCTTTCGGTTTTTCTCAAGCCAAGCGGCTACACTGGAAAAAACCCCAGACTGGGTGAGATGGGATCGAATGGCCTTACGTTCGACTCGTCCGGCAAATTGGTTTTGGCCATGCACGGTGACAGGCAGATAGGACGCCTTAATTCCAAGGGACAAATCGATACGGTCGTTCAATTTTACAAATACCGTCGATTCAACAGCCCGAACGACCTTGTATACGATTCAAAAGGCAATCTGTATTTCACTGATCCTCCCTATGGATTGGAAAAAAACATGGATGATCCAGCGAAGGAGCTTTTATTTCAGGGTGTATACCTGCTGCGACGCAATGGCGATCTGGTCCTGTTGACCGACAAAATGACACGCCCCAATGGCATTGATTTATCGCCTGACGGAAAGACGCTTTATGTCGCCAACTCAGATCCGGAGCAGGCCCACTGGCTAGCCTTTGATGTGCTTGACGATGGCACCGTTGCCAATGAGCGTGGATTCTTCGATGCGACAAGTATGGTAGGCGCCGCCAATCCCGGGTTGCCGGATGGCCTCAAGGTCGATGTTCACGGTGCGGTATGGGCGACTGGCCCTGGTGGTGTGCTTGTGTTTACGCCCAAGGGTGAGCACATTGGAACCATTCGCCCTGGCCCTGCAACTGCCAACTGTGGGTTTGGTAATGATGGTTCGACCCTTTACCTGACCAGTGACATGTATCTCTGTCGTATACAAACCTCGACCAGCGGTCAGGGATTTTAATTCCTGAACCAAAAAATCATTAGAAAAAGGCGGAAGTTTTATTCCGCCTTTTTTGATATATCATTATTTCATCAAATCCGCGCTGGGAGCATCGGACCTTTGCATGTGGTAGCATTGAGGCATCTCAGGGTCCAAGCAACAGTCATCGAAGGCTCCGGATCCTGCGTATCTCTCTTGACAATAGGAGTCTTCCCACGAAGCGCTTCCAGGCATGAATCTGGAGGAATTCGCAGAACCTCAACAAAATTCAATTGGGTAGTCGTGATGAAACAAGCGGTATGGCCTTGCGTAATCATGCCGAGTTTCAAGATGGTATCGTATTCCATACCAAACATCCGGCAGGTCATATCGAGGTATTTCCGAACACATTCAAAATGTTGCATCGGTTTTCACTCGAATACGCACTTTACATATTACTGTATGGGTGTTACAGTACACTAAATATCAGGCAAAGTTGCCTCATCAGTAATTCAAAAAAGATCATGTGGAAGATAATTAGTGCAATGACAGGGATTCTAACCTTGGGCAATTTTGTTCAAGGGGCTGAATTGAAGCCTGAATGGACATCCTTCAAACTGAGTGATCAAGGACAGATGGAGCTTAGTTTCAGCGCTCACTCTGGACAAACCTATGTCATCGAAGCTTCAGACGATTTGGCAGTTTGGCAGGTTGTATCGGATCCTATCGTGTCATCCGATGCAGCAACAGATTGGATTGCTCCTGAGGATGACGCTCCCCATCAGTTCTACCGATTGGCTCAATTTGACCGTAATGCGATGCGACTACAATTTGACCAAAATCGACAACTCTGGAACGAGCAGGCCCTGAGCAGCTACCAATATGTTTTTAATTGGTCCTGCTTCTGTCTGCCCGAATACACTGCACCAGTCAACATCAAGGTAGAGGGTGGGGAGTGGACTGGAATTTCTCTGGTGCACGATGGTGTGCCGGTGATCGAGAAAGACTGGAAACGATATAAAACCATCGAAGAATTATTCGACATCATTGATGAAGCCTTCCTTCAGGACGCAAAGGAGATCACTACTACCTATGATTCTGATTTAGGTTATCCCATGTCGGTTTTCATTGATTACGATGAGAGGATTGCCGATGAAGAGCGTGGATTCAATGTCAAATTAGAAGCCCAGCCATCCATTCAGCTGATGGCTGAAATTCCTGATGCCGCTGCATCTGATGCGTTTCGTTTACTCGAAGCCAATGTATCGGGCGACCTGCTGGAACTGGAGGTTGAATATGGGGGGGGATGTCGGGAACATTTATTTGAAATCATTGCCGACCCGAATGCATTTCTGGAATCAGACCCTGTGCAGGCAAACATCTACATGACGCATGAGAGCAACAATGATCTCTGCAGGGCGCTTGTGCGTAAGAAACTTACTTTTTCATTACAGCCCCTCAAAGAGGCCTTTCGAGCCCTCTACCCTAATGCCAATTCCTTGACTTTGAACATTCACGGATTCCGTTCAGATGGAGGTGGAACTGGCCTGACCGTGCCATTTGATGTCGATCCATGAGTTCGGTTTGACTTTCTTGGACGCAGAAGGTTTTCTGCAGTCAATCCATGCACTTCTAAAAATGCACAGCGGAATCTCTCAAAGAGCACTTACTAATGCGACGGAGTCTTAGCAACACTGGGTCGGTTATGGGTAGTAACCACACGAACCGTAAAGGCTTTACTCTTTCAGAATTATTTATTGTGATCGCAATCATTGCAATATTGGCAGGAATGCTTGTTCCTTTCCCTGGTCGGGCCAAGATCGCTGCCAAATTTATTTCCAGCCACAATAACCTGTGACAGCTAGGATTGGGTTTGCTCTCGGATAAAAAGGGCCAGCAATTTTTTTCCAAGAGTTTGTTACTTAAATCAGAGACAATTGCTTGAGGGCAACTCAGAACGCTTTGGGGTGATTGCATCTATTTCTGGATGCAGATTGAAAAGGTCTGTTCCAGTCCTAATCTCAGTAAACAGGATCGTGATCACATGTTGAATGAGACCTTAATAGCTGGTCATCCAGAAGCGAAAATACTCGAGAAAATCGATGGTCTGCGAGCTGATGGGAACGGGACTTCCCGCCATCCCTGGTGCCAGGGTATCTTCGACTGGCGATTGCCTTAGCCTGCCAACATGGACCCATCAATCTAGGCCACGAACCAGAGTTTTTTCCCTTTGATACATCGAAGGTTCTCCATGAATGCTTCAATCAGTTCTCTGGCCCCAGAGGCGCCCACTGCGGCAAGCACAGGAATCTCTGCATCGTAAATCGTGCGAAGTTGCTCAGGAGATATTACTCTGACCCCGTGAATACACTGGCCGATTTTTCTGGGTGACACGTCAATTGCGTACGGAATTTCAAAACCCTTGTTCAACAGCCAGGATAACCAGCTTTTACCGGTTTTCCCTGCACCCCATAGAATGACTTTGCGTATATTCAGCAATGGGCCGGACAGCAGATACTGCCTCTTGCAATGGTCAAAAGCTCCTTGCTTGTAGCGGGCGTCGTTTCGCGTGAGGCGGTTCTCATGATCCCGCCAATCAAGGATAAGGGATTCAGTTTTGCCTGCCTTGGCACCACTTTCAAAAGCACTCAACCACTGATCGTAATCTTCGGGGAAGTCACCTTGACGGCATTTGTCCAGAAAGAATTCACGGCGGGCAAGGATGCTGGGATTGACCATTGGTAGTTCAACAAAGCGATTTGCCATAAGGTCTTCGTGGGTAGTCAGGCTGTTCAACCAGTCTTCATAGCGCCGCATGCTTTGAACTGGATTTCCGCTTAGATCGGTGATGCTGACAAGTCCACTGATGATGTCGCATTTGTTCTGCATGGCAAATTTCCACTGCGTTTCAAGCCGATGAGGATGGGAGATATCGTCTGCATCCATCCTGGCAATCCATTGGGCTTGTGCCATGGAAGCTGCTTTGTTGGCAGCGGCCACGACTCCCTGATGGGGGGTTTTAGTCAGGACCAATCTCGGATCGTTGATGCTTTTCAGACGATCAAGGGTTTGATCAGTGGAACCATCGTCAACAATCACGAGTTCCAGATCTTGAAAAGTTCCATCGAGAATCGAGCAAGCAGCATCCAGGATGGTGGATTCCGCGTTATAAACTGGTAAAACAACTGAAATGAGCGGCTTCTTTTTTGTCACGAATGGAGGTCAGGATTATTCCTCAAAAAGGCTCAATGCAGTATGGTGCAAGATCTTTCAGGAAGGCTTAGGAACATCTACACCAGGGAATAGTTCCTTGATTTTTTGCCTTAAGCGATCAGCATCCTGGGGTTGGAGCAAGCGTCGATGTACCCGTCGATCAACGCCATCCAACAGTTCAATCCAGTCATCAAATTCCGGTTTAAGGACAGGTTCCCAGTTGTCGTATCGTTTTTCACGATCAAAAACCCGCCAATTTCTGCCAATCTTCTTGGCATACGCCTGCCTCTTTCGACCGTCCTCGAAACTACCTTTCCAACTGATCTCACCTTTTGCCATATATCTGTTGAGCAGAGTGTAATCAAATAGGCCTAGATGTCGATGCATGACATTCCCAGTAAGTTTTTTCGAGTTTATTCCCGGCTGCGTTCATCTTCTTTTTGACAATCTCAGCGTCCCACGCCAGTTTCAACAACATGCTTGGTCTCGAAATATGGAAAATATCAACAGCTCCGCTTGCTTTTCTCCTCATAGTGTTCTCATCGGGTTGTACGCAGGAAACGCAAAATAAATTCAGTCGAGCCGTTCAAAACTGGACGGGCACCGATGGGGTATTGGAGGTTTATGCGGGGGAGAAGCTTGTGCATCGGTTCATCAAGATAGATAAACTCTCAACCGCCGCATCCACTCAGGGGAAATCGGTTACACGTCCTTATCGGTATGGATATGGAGTGGCAGATCTTAACTACAATTTCAAGGCTGATGAAGGGGAGAAAAAGGTTTATTTCGAGTTCAGTGATTACTCGACCCATTACATTTTCTTTCAAAATCCACATTAACCTTGGTCAATTCTTTCCTTCACATTTTCAGCTTTGACATTAAAGTTTCCCCTTCAAATTGCTTAATACTACTAAACGAACGATTAAAATTTATGGGATCAGAACCGATTGACGCAAAACCAATGGAAGCCCCAGCCTTAACACCCTTGACTTTGAATAATCGCTTGGCCGGCAATCCGGGACAGGCACCCAAATACGCTGTTACCGTCAAGAACAATGCGGGTGATGATGTTATTCTCGGAGATCCCAAAGCCACTCGCGCTCTGGTAGCGCTCATGAATGTGCACGCCGTCAATGGAGGCGCAGCTTGTCACTGGGGAGGTCCTGCTGCTTTGGCGGAAATCATGGCATCTATTCATGGGTTTATGTTCTCAACAAATGATCGTCCGTGGTATGATGCCTATAACTTTGTCAATGATGCTGGGCACACGGAAAACGGGGTCTATGCCCTGCGTGCGAATCTGGGGTTTGATGGGTTGACGTTTGAAGACCTGAGGGGATTTCGAAGTATTGAAAGTAAACTCACTGGTCACGGTGAATCACATTTGAATCCCGAAGGCGTACTCCTCAGTAACGGACCTCTCAGTTCTGCGGTGGGGCAGTGTCAGGGACTTGCCATGGCTGACAAGACCGCCGGGAATGATCGTGTGACGATATTGGTTCTTTCAGATGGTGCCTCCATGGAAGGTGAAGCCAAGGAGGCCTTTTCGGCGATCCCTGGTCTGGCCGCCAAAGGCAGGGTAAACCCTTTTGTCATGGTGCTCTCGGATAACCAGACCAAATTGTCGGGACGCATCCCGGCTGACTCCTTTGACATGGCTCCCTCTTTTGATGCCATGCAAACCCTTGGGTGGAATGTAGTTGATGTCGAGCAGGGGCATGACTTGCAAACGGTTTACCAGGCGATTGATTCTGCTGTTGAATCCGCTCGAGCCGATTCCTCCAAACCTGTGCTCGTGCGGGTTAAAACTGTCAAGGGCTATGGTGTCAAGGCAACGGCTGAGAGCGCCAGTGGCGGTCACGGTTTTCCGCTGAAGGGTGGCGAAAAGATTCTTGATTTTGTGAATGAAATCTATGGCGGTGAAGCACCCGGTGAATTGTTGGTCTGGGCCAAAGAATTGCGAGCCAAATGGGAAGCGGATACCGCGGCCAAAGCGGCTGCATCGAGTGGGGCCCCAGCGGTCAAGAAAGGAAAGATCCAAGGCGGATTGGCTGAAGCTGCAATTCGGGCCGCCAAAGACGGGCATCCCGTTTATTCTGTATCGTGTGATGTTCAGGGCTCTACTGGGATTGCTGCTTTTCAGGCGAATTTTCCTGATCGATTCGTCGAAGTGGGAATCGCTGAAGCAAATATGGTCAGTGTGGGAGCGGGATACGCGAAGGCAGGTTATATTCCCATTGTAGATACCTTTGGTCAATTTGGTGTCACTAAAGGCAACCTGCCATTGACCATGGCTGCTTTGTCGCAGGCGCCTGTGATTGCGATTTTTTCTCATGTTGGTTTTCAGGATGCCGCGGATGGAGCAAGTCATCAGGCAACTACCTATTTTGCCGCTGTCAGTGCCATTCCACACACCGTGGCGATTGCGCCTTCTTGTGCAGGCGAAGCAGATGCTTTGATGTATGAAGCGATCAAGCGTTATGCGGAGGATCGTAAGGCGGGTAGAGACGGTGAAAACTACATTTTCTTTGTCGGGCGGGAAAATTATCCTATCCATTGGATCGAAGGTGCCGAATACCCCTGGGGCAAGGCGCAGGTTATCAGGGAAGGATCGGATGTTGTTCTGGTTGGTTGTGGGCCGCTACTCAGCAAAGCGGTTCAGGCAGGTGAGCTGCTTGCTGAAAAGGGCGTCAATGCCACGGTCATCAGTAATCCATTTATCAATCGAGTTGATCTGGAGACCATCGCTCCGCTCGTCAGCGCAGCTAATGGGCGAGTGGTGACGATTGAAGACCATCAGGTTTCCTGTGGTATGGGTTCACAGCTGTCGCATGCTCTATCTCGCAACGGTAGTTCCCATCGTGTTGTCAGTCTTGGGATCGAGGGCGAATTCGGGCAGTCTGCCTACATGGCGGAACACCTTTATCAGCGCCACGGTCTGACGGCCGAAAAAATGGCTGAAGCGGCACAGGGGTTGATCGTTTCTTGAACTTAAATTCGCTTCGTTAACAAAACAAACAATCTTAGATATGAAAAAATGGCATTATCTGGTCCTTGCTGGCCTTACCTTAGCTTTGGGAACCCAAGCAGCTGATCTGGCTTACCCTCCCGAATCAGCTTTTAAACGCATTGTCCTTGCTGAAAACCCGAAGAAAGACCCCAAGGGTATTGTGGATCCCATGGAGTTGTCGGTGGCCAGCGATGGGCGTGTATTCTTTGCTGAACGACGTGGCTTTGTTAAATATCTGGAGCCTGCGTCAGGTGAAGTGCACACGGTTGGTAAAGTAGATGTGTTCACCGGTTTGGAGGACGGTCTGCTGGGAATGACTTTGGACCCGCACTTCGAAGACAATGGGTGGATTTATTTGTTTCATTCACATCCCGAGCTCGAAGAAAACCATGTCTCACGTTTTACGATCAAGGATGGGCACTTGGACCTCACCAGCATCAAAACACTTATTCGTATCAAGACCCAGCGACTACAATGTTGTCACTCGGGTGGTTCCTTGAACTTTGATGGTGATGGGAATCTTTATGCATCGGTCGGAGATAATACGAACCCTTTCGAATCGGACGGATTCAGCCCCAGTGACGAGCGAGCAGAGCGCTTCCCTTGGGATGCTCAGAAATCCTCCTCCAACATGAATGACCTGCGTGGGAAGATCCTGCGTGTGCACCCTCTGGCGGATGGTACAATTGAAATACCCGATGGGAATCTTTTCCCCAAGGACGGCAGCAAAGGGCGTCCTGAAATTTATGTCATGGGGAATCGGAATCCTTATCGCATCTCCATTGACCAACGAACGGGATTTCTCTACTGGGGCGAAGTGGGTCCTGACGCCGGAAGCCTGAAGCCCGGTCGTGGCCCAGCCGGTTTTGATGAGATTAATCAGGCACGCCATGCCGGTTTTTTTGGCTGGCCTTACTTCATTGGGAACAATAAAGCCTACACGCGCTACGATTTTGACAACAAGAAACCACTGGAGCCCTGGGATCCTGACAAGCCTCTCAACCTGTCGCCCAACAATACAGGTGGCAAAGAATTGCCGCCTGCCCAACCTGCATTCATTTACTACCCGCATTCGCTTTCGGCCAGATTCCCTGCAGTGAACTCAGGCGGTGGACGAACTGCGATGGCAGGCCCTGTATACTATCATGAGGACAGCCTTGAATCATCTCATAAGCTTCCTGCCGTCTTTGATCATCACCTGTTCATCTATGAATGGTCACGCAATTGGATCATTGCCGTGAAGCTCGGTGAGGATGAATCGATTGGGAACCCGCGTAAAGATCTCCATCGTTTCCTGCCAGGTATGACATTCAAGCGTCCAATGGATATGGAACTTGGACCTGACGGCTGTCTCTACGTCATTCAGTGGGGCACCCAGTGGGGTGATAACAGTGATACGCAGATCATTCGTATCGAATATCACGGTGACGCCTCCGCCGGTTAGGCGAGGAACCCTCATTATGGTGCAGGCTTTTGATCATTTGTTGGATGCAACGATTGAACATCTCGGGGCTTTAAAGTCTGATGGGCATTCCTCCATTCTCATGGAGGACGAGTCCATGGAATTACTTCGGAAAATGGTTCATTCCTCTAAGCAGAAGCCGAGAACCACTGTTGAGCAGAAGCTTAAACCAAGACAAAACCCAATCCCTGAAACCCGAAAATTGGACGCCACGGTTTCTGTGACGCCATCCCAAGCCATCGAATTGGCACAGGAAGAAAAGGACCTGATCGGTCGCGTTGAGGATTGGCCAGATCTTGCTCCTGATCAAAAAGAGCTTGCGATGGCAGAACTCCGAAAGCGAGCTGAGGAGTGCCAGCGCTGCAGCCATCTAGTGCAATCGAGAACGCAAGTGGTTTTTGGGGTTGGAACCGTGCATGCCGATTTGATGCTCGTCGGGGAAGCTCCCGGGATGGATGAGGATCGCGAAGGCAAGCCTTTTGTTGGTAAAGCAGGCCAGTTGCTGACAAAAATCATCGATGCGATGGGGCTTTCAAGGGATCGCATTTATATCGGCAATGTTCTCAAATGTCGTCCTGACACTCCAGGACGCTCCTTTGGCAATCGCAAGCCGACCCCGATGGAAATGCAAACTTGCTGGCCTTACTTGATGGAGCAAATCAAAATCATTCGCCCTCGGGTTCTGGTTGCATTGGGGACGACGGCTGTGGACGGGTTGCTGGGGGAAAAGTCCCTTGGCATCACTCGACTGCGTGGCCGGTTTCAAGATTTCCGCGGTATACCTGTCATGCCGACTTACCACCCAGCTTACGTACTTCGCAATCCGGCCAAAGCCATTAAAAGGCAGGTCTGGGAGGACATGCTTCAAGTGATGGAACACTTGGGTATGACTGTTTCGGCCAAGCAGCGTCAGTTTTTTACCAAATAAGATTTAATCATTTTCATTTACTTCCATGAGTCGCGTTTCACCTCTTAAAATAAACCAGCTTGCCAATCGCTGTTCCACCAAGGATCTTTCATTTCGCACGACCAAAGATCTCAAGCCTGTGCGTGATGTCATAGGGCAGGACCGTGCCGTTGAAGCACTCAAGTTTGGAGTGGAAATTGGATCAGAGGGCTACAATCTTTTCGTGCTCGGACCCTCCGGTTACGGGCGGCACTCGGTTGTCCAAAATTATTTGAACCGTCTGGCAAAAACAAAACCGGTTCCCTCCGACTGGTGTTATGTCAACAACTTTGTCGATTCCTACAAACCCCTTCTGTTGAAACTCCCTTCAGGTACAGGTCGCAAATTGGCAGATGACATGGATCGTTTAGTAGAGGATTTCCGTAACTCAGTTCCTGCCGCATTTGAAAACGACAAATATCGGATGCGTCGACAGGAAATTGAACACGAAGTTTCAGAACAACAGGACAAGGCTCTTGAAGCCGTCAAAAAACGGGCCAAGAAAAAAAATATTACTTTGATTCAAACGCCCAGCGGCATCGCGCTTTCGCCGACCAAAGCAGGCGAGATACTCGATCAGGATGCATTTCGTAAATTACCTGAAAAAGAGCGTAAGAAGCTGCAAAAAGATATCACTGCACTGCAGGCTGATATTGAGAAGATCATTCACCATATTCCCCGTATTCGTCGATCTATTCAACGTAAGGTCAAAGATCTGAACCAAGCTGTGACGCGTGCAGCTGTTTCAGGGTTGATAGAGGATTTGAAACAAGAATACAGCGCGATGGATAATGTGCAGGATTATCTGGACAAAGTTCAGGAAGACGTCGTTGAGAGCGCAGAGGAGCTTTTTCTATCCAAGGAAGGACCAGGGCAGGGGGGAGGCAATATGCCTACCGAGGAAATGCAGGTAGCCTCGATGGTTAGATACCGTGTCAATGTCCTTGTTGACCATGGTGAGACCAAGGGTAATCCGGTACTTTATGAAGACAATCCCTGCTACAATAACCTGGTCGGTCGTGTCGAACACATTTCCCATATGGGGACACTTCTCACCGATTTTACATTGATCAAACCCGGCATGCTTCACTTGGCTAACGGTGGCTATCTGGTCATTGATGCGATGCAGCTCTTGATGCAGCCATTCGCCTGGGATTCGCTCAAACGCTGCTTAAGATCGCGAGAAATCAGAGTCGAATCTTTGGGGCAATCGCTGAGTCTGGTCAGCACGGTTTCGCTCGAACCTGAACCACTTCCCCTGGATGTGAAAGTGGTATTGGTGGGAGATCGCATGCTTTATTACATGTTGCACGACCTCGATCCTGAGTTTTCGGATTTATTCAAAGTTGCGGTTGATTTTGAAGATCACATGGATCGTTCTCCCAGGAATGTTCAAATGTATGCGCGTTTGATTGCTACATTGATTCAGAAAGATGACTTGATGCCATTTGACAGAGCTGCCGTGGCGCGAGTGATTGAATTTAGCTCCCGTCATGCCGAAGACGCCGAAAAGCTAACCATGGAAATGCGGTCCGTAGCGGATCTATTGCGAGAATCCAATTATTGGGCCAGACAGGGAAAAGCCACTTTGGTGAAGTCAGATCATGTTCAGAACGCCATTGATCAGGCGGCCCGTCGACTGGGACGCATTCAAACTCGCTGGCGAGAGGAAACGGTCAAGGGTACTTTTATCATTGAAACTGAGGGTGAACGTGTAGGGCAGATTAATGCTTTGTCGGTTATTCAGCTGGGTGGACACGCATTCGGACATCCGGGTCGTATTACAGCTCAGGTTCGCATGGGAGGCGGGGAAGTCATCGATATCGAGCGTGAAGTAAACCTCGGGGGCTCTTTGCATTCCAAGGGGATGATGATTCTTTCGGGGTATCTCATGGGCCATTTTGTTGCAGATAAGCCTTTGTCACTTTCCGCTAGTCTGGTGTTTGAACAATCTTATAATGGAGTGGATGGAGACAGTGCTTCCTCAACTGAACTTTATGCCCTTCTCTCTGCTCTGTCGGGATTGCCGATTAAACAAACATACGCTGTGACAGGAGCTCTGAGTCAAATGGGAGAAGTTCAGGCCATCGGTGGTGTGAATGAAAAGATTGAGGGCTTCTTCGAATTATGCAAAGCACGAGGTTTTACGGGAGATCAGGGAGTCTTGATTCCTGCAGCCAATGTAAACCATCTCATGTTGAACCCAGAGGTAATCGACGCCGTTCGTCAGAAAAAATTTCATATTTATCCTATTTCTCATGTTAACGAAGGGATTTCTGTTTTGACGGGAGTGCCTGCTGGAAAGCGAAATGCCAGGGGGCTTTTTCCCAAGAATACCGTGAACGGTTTAGTTGAGCGACGTTTGGTGGCTTTTGCTGAACAATCCAGAGCCTTTCATGCCAATGATGGCAAGGATGAAAAGAAATGAACAGCAAGCGAATCCTCATTGCTCTGGATTCATCTTCTCAGAGCCTCTCTGCCCTGGATGCGGCTGTTGAAATTGCGCATCAGCGTGGCTGCGAATTATTGGGTGTATTTATTGAAGACGCCGAACTTCTTCGGGTGACGGAGTGCGATGTGGCCCGCGAGGTCGGAGCCTCGGCAGCTCAGTCCAGAGATCTTCAGCATGCGGAGATTGAATCCATATTTCGTTCTCTTGCAGCGCATGCGAGGCAATCCCTTGAGATTGCTGCTGAGCGTAAAAGGATCCCTTGGGATTTTCAGGTGATCCGTGGACAGGTTGATGAGACTTTGACGGAACTCATGAAAGAGGTAGAGGTGACAGCACTGGGATCGTTGAGCTCCCGGTGGCCTGCGACGAGCGGTTTTGGTTCCACTGCGTTGAACGTCCTGAAAAAATCCAAAGGAGGCGTGTTTATTGCACGGAATGGGAACTCGATTCTTTTTCCTGTCACGGTGGTGAGCCGCACTTTGGAGGAAAGTCGTATGGCGCTGGAAACTGCCTTCAGTATGGGTAACTTGTGCCATCACTATTTCAATGTGCTTTATTTGCCGGGAGATGACCCTTTGCAAGAGTTGGAACTGCGTCAATGGCTTACACAGGTAAGTCAGGATAAGGCAGTTTTGTTTCGTATGTATGTGATCACTCCTCCGACCATGATGAACCTTGCAGGGTACCTGCAGGCTTTTCGGCCCGGTACGTTGATCTTGCCCGATATTCCATGGCTCAAGAAGGCTCGATTTTTGAAGCAAGTTCAAACTCTTGATTGCCCAGTTTATCTCATTCGAGGAATGGAAGAAATGGAAGCGAGTTGATTTAGATTTCGACCGCTGTGTTGCTGTAGACCTTTTGCCAGCAATCTCTCCAATGATGCGGGACCAAGTCACAAAGGTTTCCAGTTTTTAATCCAATCTTTCCGTGATTCATCAGTGACTGGGGGCATCTTGCTTCTCTATAAAAAAAACCGCGGCTCTTTGCAGAACCGCGATCAATCTGTGGTCAGGTGAAATCTTCCAAGTTTATTTCACTTCGCGGATCTTCACATTGCGAAAGGCAACCTCATTACCGTGATCCTGAAGGCAGATATGACCTTTCTTTGCTTTTCCGAATTTTGAAAATGCAGCAAATTTACTTTTTGCAACGCGTTCATTCCAGTCTTTGCTTCCTTTCACATATTCACAATACTTCACGCCATTCATGTATTGTTCGCATTTATCAGGGGTAATCAGGATACGTAACTGGTTCCACTGACCGGCTGGTTTGGTGGCATCTTTTTCTGATTTGTACAGCTGATAAAGCCATCCAGACAGTTGCGGGTCATGCCCGTCCACATTGTCTTGAATCTGAATTTCGGGCCCGCTTCGCCAGGGCGTGGATTCTTCTTCGGTGACGTGAAACATCAAGCCACTGTTTCCACCCTTGGAAATTTTGTATTCGAGTTGAAGTTCAAAGCTGTCGTACTGTTTTTTGGTAACGATATCTCCTGCTCGCTTGCCGGCTCGCACGAATGCTCCTTCTTTGACTTGCCAGCCATCACTGACCGAATCTTTTTTGAAGTTGCGCCATTTGTTTAATTTTTTACCGTTGAAGAGTAATTTCCAACCATCTTTGCGCTCCAGCTTGGAAAGCTTGTTGTGCTCGCTCTTTTGAGCTTCTAGGTTTGCTGATGATGCGAAGGTCGCCGCAGCGATAGCCATCACACAGGTCCATTTCAATGCTTTTTGAATTGTATTCATAATGTCGACTGAAAGGACAACATATCCACAAAGTATTTGGTTTTTCAAATCATAATAAAATCAAAAACAAGGCAAGGAATGAGCAGTTGACCAATGGGCGTGGAAAAATAGCTGTAGGCTCTTGTATCGTTGTATAAGACTCCTTCTGAAAAAGCGTATGCGCATACGGTTACTGCCTTAATCATTGGACCTGTGGAAATGAGCGCTCAATGGGCTGGGATTTGATCTCCTTCAGGTATGGATAGCCTGCCTCGCCAAAGTTGACTCAAAACAACCAGCGTGCTGGCCAGGGGAGATGCATGGATGGCATGGATAGCTTCCCAGCGAAACGATTCGTCCAACAATCTTCCGGATTTTGAATTGACGATTTTACTGATGTGGCTTTCTCCATACAGTTTAATTCAAGCTACTTTTGATTCACAAACAACCCTAGAGAGGGTTTGTGAGCGGTTTCGTTCTGGACGATGTGCCTGGGGGCTTTTAGTTTGAATGTGCGCTGTAAAAGACGATGCGTCGTAGAATCATGAAATGCTCCAAATGAAAGAAGATCGAATTGAAGTCATACGTCATCAATGAAATCGAAGTGGACCAGTGTCCAAGGTACCGAGGTATCTGGTTCAATGAACAGGCAATGCCGGCCATGCTGACTCATGCATCTAAAGATCTCATGTCCCTTTCCCAAGGAAAGGAATGCCCAGGCCTGGATAAAAGATCGTGGCAATGCCCGGTGGATGATTCCGACCTGATGCGTGTATTTAGACAACCGGATCGAAACGTTGTGCTTGATCGCTGGCCCAAATGTCTGGGGTCTGGCTTGATGGTGGAGAGCTTAAGCGATTTGCAAAGTAATTTTGGCCTTCTTGTAAACTTTCCCTGAGTTATTTTCTCGTCGGGGATACATCTGAAAACATATCTTATCAATCTGTTGAAACTTTCGTTGTGAATATTATCATCATTGGCGCTGGCGAAGTAGGGAGGCACCTGGCAGAGAGTCTTTCGACTCAACTCCACAATATCACCCTTATTGAAGCATCCCAAGGCAGATCAGATGCTATAAATGAGAGCCTTGATGCCAGTGTTTTATGTGGAAACGGTGCGGCGGCAACCACCTTGGCGGAGGCGAATGTCGGTGAGTGTGATTTGTTCCTTGCTTTGACGAGTTTGGACAACACCAACCTTGTTTCTGCATCTATTGCCAAATCACTGGGAGCCAAAAAAACTGTTGCTCGCGTGCATGCCAGCGTAGAGCGTGAAGAATGGCTCTTCGACTACCGCAATCATTTCGGGATTGATTACTTATTCAGTACCGAGCGTCTGGCTGCAGTGGAACTGGTCAAATTTGTGCGCAACCCGGAAGGTCTGGTCGTGGAAGATATTGCCCGAGGACGCATTGAACTCCATCAATACAAAGTGTCCGCAGACAGTTTGGCTGTTGGTGTTCCGATTGCTGAACTCAGAATGCCAGAACGCGTGCGTATCGCCTGTATCATGAGAGACGGTGTGAATACCATCCCTGGAGGCAAAGATCAGTTGTTGCCAGGGGACCTCGTGACCCTCTTTGGCGAGCCCTCCCAATTGGATCCGGTGATTTCGCTGCTGGATGCGCGTGCTCAGCGTAAAAAAGACCTCAAGGTCGTTATTTTCGGCGGTGGAGAATACGCGTTTGCGCTGGCCCAAATGCTGGAAGGAGCTTCCATTCACGTTCGTATCATGGAAAAAAGTGAATCGGAATGCCGACACCTTTCTTCTCTCCTGCAGGATACGCTGATTATCAACGGGGATCCCACCTCGCTTCAACAACTGCGCGAAGAGCAGGTGGATCAGGCTGATTTCTTCATCGCTGTCAGTCCGGATGATGAAGACAATGTCATGGCCTGTCTTCAGGCAAAAAGCCTGGGTACCGAATACTGTCTCACGCTCATTCATCGCGCTGATTACGCTGACGCCATCTACCGAAATCGGCAAAGACTCGGAATCCTTGCTGCCGTGAGTCCACGTCTGGCCACCAATCGAGATCTGCTGCGTTTCATGGAAACGGGCAAATACAACAAAGTTTCGGAATTGCAAGGTGGGGTTGAAGTTATTCAGCTTGGCATTAAAGAAGCAGCCAAAGTCGTCGGGCAAAAAGTTGCCGAAATTAAATGGCCGCGAGGTGCCGCCCTGGTCGGTTTGCTCCGTGAGCACATGGCCATCGTCCCAACAGGTGAGGATACTCTTAATGCGGAAGACACTGTGTATGCCATCGTCACTTCCGAAGGACGCAAGCCCCTCGTTAATTTATTGACGAAATCATAAGTTTAACTCCATCCACCATGGAGGACTTCATTCTACCGAAGGACAATCCTGTGGGAAGCGCGCCACCAATCAAACAGACTTGAAAAAGTGCCCGGCAAAAGAGTGATTTTCAAGTGTCATCGAAGTGAGGGACAATGATCATTGAACACAGTTCATGAAAAAGACGTGGTGTTGATGAGATGATCTTTTTAAAAACAATTTGATGAGCGATTCAATCATCTAAGGGTTTGTTCGGTTTACAGGAGCCCTGTAGCGTTTTCGGCGTCATGCTTTCCTATTTGGGGTTCTCATGGTGTTCGATGCTCGCGAATCGCTGTTGGAATCCTATTTCGACGATATCTCGAGTGCGTCGAGCATACTCGTTCGCACTCTTTCTTCTTTTTCGCTCATTACCAGCGCAAACAGAATCGTCGGCTGATATGGATTACCACCCTTGCTTGTATTCTTTTTGTTTTCGTCGCGCATTCAGCCAACAGTTACTGGCTGATGAAATGTTAACCATTTGAAGAATCGAAAGTGCAATGAGTGGCACGATATTCAGTCATTGGCTTGCTCTCCATCCAATGGGCTGTTGATGTCGAACCTTTCTGCTCACTTGATTCAGCCTCTGATCTTCATTGAGAAACATAACCAAAAAAGGTACAAAATATAAAAATAAATAAACGAGCCGTAATAAAATGAAAGAAATAGTAGACAAAAAGTGAACTTAACGTATTTTGTCTATATGTCGGTTTCATTTCGTATTTACTTTTGGTTACTGTGGACTATCTCTGGAAGCATCGCAGTCGTTCTTGGTGATGAGTTCAATGAGAGTTGGCATCAATGGCGGGGACCAGCGCGTGATGGACATTATCAGGGGGGGCAATGGCCTTCCAATCTGCAGCCGGAACAACTCAAGTTATCCTGGTCCGAGAATCTGGAAGCGAGTTACAGTTCCCCAGTGGTTGACTTGACCCAACTCTACACTTCCGAATCCAAAAAAGACGATGTCGAACAGGTCAACGCCTACGACCGTGTCACAGGTGATCTTCTGTGGTCCGCAATGTGGGATGGAGGCATGAAGGTCCCCTTTTTCGCTCGTTCCAATGGAAGCTGGATGCGATCCACTCCTATCATCAGCAACGGTTATCTTTACATCATGGGCATGCAGGAGCGTCTTGTGTGTATAAACACCTCCGATGGCCAAATCTCCTGGGAATTGGACATTCCTTCCAAACTCGACACCCCCGAGCCTTCTTTCGGCGGAGTATCATCACCCATGATTCACAACGGTAGTCTTTACGTGCAAGCCGGGGGTGGAACCATTAAAGTAGATCCAACAGATGGTCAACTGCTCTGGTCATCGGCGCCTTCCAAGGATTCCATGAATTCCAGCCCATTTGCTTCTCCTCGTGTCCACACTTTCGGTGATTCTGAACAACTTGTCTCCCTGGGAAGGGCTTCACTGACAGGTATTAGTCTTACAGACGGCAAAACATTGTGGGAAAAAAACGTACCTGCATTCAGAGGGATGAACATCCTAACGCCCACTTTTGTCGGCAGCGGTATCCTCACAGCTACTTACGGAGGTAAAGCCCATTTTTTCGAGCCCACACTGAGCGGCGGTAAAAACTGGCAGGTTGAAGAAAAATGGAACCAGAAGTTTCAAGGTTACATGAGCAGTCCTGTCGTGGTAGGGCAGCATGCTTTTCTTCATGGTCGATCCGGTCGCATGGTATGTCTGGAAATGCAATCTGGCGACATCAAGTGGACCTCCACGGAAAGCCTTGGAAAATACTGCTCCATGGTGACCAACGGCGATAAAATTCTGGCCCTTTCAGCCAACGGCAAGCTGCGACTGATGGCCGCCAACCCTGATAAGTATGAAGTCATTGATACTGTTGAAATTTCCGATGAAGAAACCTGGGCACACATTGGATTGGCCGACAACCAGATCTTCGTCCGAGCGCTCAACAGTTTGAGTGTCTATCAATGGGGTGATCGCTCATCGAATGATCAAGCATCGGTTCAAGACGAATCACGCAGTAACAAGCTGTTAACTCAATTTTGAAATCAGTCGATACGGAGACCCTCATCATTGGCGGCGGGATCACAGGGTTGATGTGCGCCGTCTTTTTGCAGTCGAAAGGCAGGGAGTGTTTTCTGCTGGAATCCAGTAACCGGCTTGGTGGAAGAATACGTACTGACAAATATCGCCAATTTCTGCTTGATCGTGGTTTTCAGGTTTTTCTTACAAGCTACGATCAAGGGGGGGCGTTTCTCGATCGATCAAAACTACAATTGGGGAGTTTTTCTCCAGGCGCCTACATTTCAGACGGAAAATCGATCCAACTCATGGGAGATCCACTCAGAGATTTCTCCAGTTTACTTCCGACACTTGGGTGTCACACAGCATCCCTGAGTGACAAGTGGAAGGTTTGGAAACTTTCCATGCGCTTGAAGCAAGCATCAGATGACGAGATTTGGAATGCCACGGAATCCACCTCGATTGAGTATTTGAAAAACCAGGGATTCAGTGAATCCATGATCGAGCGCTTCTTCCGCCCCTTCTTCGGAGGCGTTTTTCTTGATGACCAGCTTTCTGTCTCAAGTCGATTATTTGAATATCTGTTCAAGCGCTTCGCTACAGGGCTGGCCGCGTTACCGGCCAAGGGGATGGAAGCTATCCCGAAATCAATGAGTCAGCACTTGTACCGTGATTCCATTTTACTGAATACAAGAGTAGCGTCTCTGGATGGTGATCAAGTTGTCCTGGAGACAGGTGAGCGATTACGTGCAAAGCGGACGGTCATCGCTCTGGATCAACACGCTGCGTGTGATCTCATGCAAGATCCGCAGAAACCCGCCTTCCGCTCAACCAAGGTCTATTATTACTCCACTCTTCAATGTGCATTGAAACATCCAGCCATCATGTTGAACAGTACAGGCCGCGGTCGCATTCAGCACCTTTGCTTTCCAAGCAAGGCTCAGCCAGCGTATGCGCCCGCAGGTTACCATTTAGCATCGGTGACATTGTCTCCAATGGCAGATGGAAGCTTTGGTGATCTGGATGCAGATTCAGTGAGAGAAGAAGCGGAAGACTTGCTGCAACTAGGGACCAGTGACTGGGAATTTCTGAAATCCTATCAAGTGCCGCGTGCACTTCCCCAGATGCAATCCATCCCGGGGCCAGGCTTCCTTCAATTGAAAGAGAATCTGTGGCAGGCAGGCGATCACCTTTCGTATCCCTCCATCAATGGGGCCTTGTACAGCGGACAATTGGTGGCGGAGAAATTGATTGATTGAAGGCGCTTTTCAGGCAGAAGGCTCGGAAACAGGTTGTTCAGTGTCATGACTGCACGAATTTCCCCGGATTCAGGATGTTCCTGGGGTCCAGAGCCGATTTCAATGTCTGATGTAATGCCATGCTTTCGGGCGAGAGGGCCTGGTTGATCCAAGGCATTTTTGCAAGGCCGACCCCGTGTTCTCCAGTGATCGCACCATTCCATTTCAAGACCTGTTCAAAAAGAGCGTCCAACACCTTCTCGCCGATGACCTCCTGCTCGGGATCCGATTTATCAATCATCACGTTGACGTGTATGTTGCCATCGCCTGCATGGCCAAAGCAGGCAACGGGGATTCCGAATTTCTTTTGCACACGCTCGGCAAATTTAAACAGAGCCGTCAGGCGACTTCGCGGAACCACTATGTCTTCATTCAGTTTAGTGAGTCCGGTATCCCGCAGCGCATAGGAAAATTCACGACGGATCTGCCAGATTTTCTCGCATCCTTCATTGCCCATTCCTTTGTTGATGAAAGAAGGGGATTCTTCGCGAATGAGTGCGCTCAATGATTTAAGTTCAGATTTCACCGACGCTTCTTGTCCGTCGAGCTCAATAATGATGTGTGCCCTGCAGTCTTTGAACATATCGCTTCCGGTGCGCTTCATGGCTGCTTGTAAGGTAAAATGATCTGCTATTTCCAATGCGCTTGGAAGAAATCCAGCTTGGAAAACACGGCCTAGAATGACGGTGGCTTTGGCAGCGCTTTCTACGCCAATGGAGAGAGCTGCGCGGAAAGGTGGCAGTGGCAATAGCTTTAAAGTAGCCTCTGTCACAATGCCCAGTAATCCTTCCGACCCGACAAAGATCCTGTGCAGATCAAAGCCAGTTTTATTTTTGTGTGTGCGACCTCCTGTCCGGACGACGGTGCCGTCAGCCAGAACTACCTCCGCTCCCAGAAGGTAATCACGCGTTACTCCATATTTTAAACACCTGGGGCCTCCGGCATTGGTGGCGATATTCCCACCGATGCTGCAATGGGCCCTGCTGGCGGGATCCGGCGGATAGAACATTCCTTTTGCTTCCGTTGCTTGTTGAAGCTCCGCGGTAATGACTCCTGCCTGCACCACGGCAACAAAATCCTGAGCATGTATTTCACGGATCCTTTTCATTCGCTCCAATGAAAGAACAATTCCGTTTCGGAGAGGGACACAGCCTCCTACATAGCCGTGACCTGCACCTCGTGCAGTCACTGGGATGGAATGTCGGTTTGCCCATGTGAGGACTTTGGAAACCGATGCCGTTGTCCGAGGCAAGGCAACTGCTTCAGGTGTGGCAACAGCAAACCATTTATCACCCGAATAAGCTTCTAGCGATTTTTCGTCTGTCCTGAGTTCCCCTTGTTTTAGAAGTGAAGCGAGTTGATTCCAGTCTTTCTTTTTCATTCCTCTTTGGAAGGAGCATCTTCAGGAGTGGCTTCCTTTAGCAAGTTTTCTACCAATTCTCTGGCCAGCTTGAATTCCTCCTCCGGAACCTTGACACGAATGCCACCTGTTGACATGGAATATCCTTCCATGCTCATCGAAGCAATTTCATCGGTGACAAATGAGTTAAAGCCCGCCGTTTCCAGGCGCGATTTTATCATTTGAGCCTCTGCAGCACTGAAGCTTTTAAAAACGGTTTTGTGATTCATAGATTACATAATGCCATCTGCATTGGCACTGTTTGCAAATGAATGGGTGATCACATACGGAATCCTGAGCCAAGTCGCCCGGCCATCTTGCCAGCCATCTTTCCTCCCATCTTGCCCATCATTTTCTGCATTTTACCCATTTTACGCATCATCTTCTGCATCTGTCCGAATCGGGTCATCAAATTGTTCAGTTCAGCGACACGCACTCCACTTCCTGCGGCGATGCGTTGACGGCGTCTGGCATTGAGGATTTGAGGACGTCTGCGTTCCTCGGGAGTCATTCCGCAGATCATGGCTTCCATCCTCTTGAATTCTTTTTCGTGTTTGGATAGATCCGCGCCTCCCACCATATCGGTTCCTCCCGGGAGCATTTTGACAATCGATTCAAGAGGGCCAAGTCGTTTCATTTGACGAAGCTGGTCCAGGAAATCATCGAGCGTAAAGACCCCTTTACGCATTTTTTCCTCAAGTCTCTTCGCTTCGTCTATATCGACATTTTCAGCCGCCTTTTCAACGAGACTGACAACATCCCCCATTCCCAGAATACGGGTTGCCATGCGTTCCGGATGGAATGGTTCGAAATCTTCCAGCTTCTCACCTGCGCCCGCAAACTTGATAGGTTTGCCTGTGACCGATTTTAAACTAAGGGCAGCCCCTCCCCGCGCGTCGCCGTCCAGTTTGGTAAGGATGGCTCCTGAAATGGACAAGGCTTCATCGAAATGAGTGGCGACATTGACTGCTTCCTGGCCTGTAGCGGCATCCAGAACCAGCAGGATTTCCTGTGGCTGGATTTTATCTCTCAGGCTAACGAGTTCCTGAACGAGCACTTCGTCAATCTGCAGGCGGCCTGCGGTATCAAAAATCAGTACATCACACTCTTGAGCGGCAGCTTCTTTTTTGGCGAATTCGGCAATTTTCAGCACGTCCTTTTCACCATGGCAGACGATGGTGGGTATATTCATTTGCTTGCCAAGCGTTTCGAGCTGGTTCATTGCGGCGGGTCGATAAACGTCAGCGGCCACCAGAATAGGCTTTCTGCCTTGCTTCATGAGCCATTTAGCAAGTTTGCCACTCGAGGTAGTTTTACCAGCACCGTGCAGGCCGACCATCATCATGCAGGATGGTGATTCCTTCAGTTCAAGCTCTGCATTCTGCGACCCGAGCAACTCAACCAGCTCATCATTGATGATCTTGATGATTTGTTGGCCCGGATGAATGCTTTGGATGACTTTTTGTCCAATGGCTTTTTCTTTGATGTTCTCTATGAACTTCTTGGCCACCTTGAAATTGACATCGGCGTCCAGCAGCGCCAGACGCACCTCACGCAAGGAGTCCGTGACATTGGACTCACTGATCTTGCCCAACCCTCTCAGATCCTTGAAAACACTCTGCAACTTGCCGGATAACGACTCAAACATGTCCCTAACCTACGAGAAAGGCTCTGGCATGACAAGCTGCTTGCGTGGGAGATTGTCCAAATTTATGGGTTTCATTCTGGTAGCTATTCTTTAACGTTCACCATCTCTATCGTGATGAGGAAAATGATAAGCATGAAAAGTAGCAAAGCCCTTTTGACACTGATCGGTTTTTTGATGCCTCTGATGGGGCTGGTTGCCGCAGATCAAGTCTCCTTTTCAAGAGATGTATTGCCAATTTTATCCGAGAATTGCTTTTATTGTCACGGGCCCGATGAAGACCATCGCAAAGCTGGGCTGAGATTGGATGTTGAAACATCCGCATTGGCTCTGGTAGACGGAGAAGCTGCGGTCAAACCAGGCAAGCCGAAGGAAAGTCTGTTGATCAAGCGTGTGTTTTCGAAAAATCCCGATGAAATCATGCCGCCGCCCGATTCCCTCAAGGAACTCAGCCCGGAGGAACAACAGATCCTGCAACAATGGATCGCGGCAGGGGCTCCATGGGGCAAGCACTGGGCTTTTGAGCCACCTGCGAAATCCGAGATACCAATAAGCGGATCTCACCCTATTGATTATTTTGTCCAACAACGACTCGGACTTGAAGGATTGATGCTTGCAGAGGAAGCGCCGCGACACACCCTGCTTCGACGTCTTTCATTCGACCTTACCGGCTTGCCACCTTCCCACGAAGAAGTGCAGGATTTCGAAAGAGATACATCACCGGATGCCCATCTTCGTCAGGTAGAGCGGCTTTTGCGTTCACCTCACCATGGCGAGCGCATGGCGATGTGGTGGCTGGACGCAGCCCGGTATGCGGATACGGATGGTTATCAGGGCGATGCTACTCGAGCCAACTGGCCCTGGCGCGATTGGGTGGTGCAGGCGTTCAATGAAAACATGCCATTCGATCAATTCACGCTGGAACAATTTGCGGGTGATTTACTTCCTGATGCCACTGCGGAACAAATCCTTGCCACAAGCTTTCATCGAAATCACATGACCAATGGGGAAGGGGGGCGTGATCCCGAGGAATCAAGGATTGATTATGTCATTGATCGTGTAAACACGGTTGGCACGATATGGATGGGGATGACGGTCGGCTGTGCGCAGTGTCATTCCCACAAATTCGACCCACTTTCTCACAAGGAATATTACCAGCTAAATGCCTACTTCAACAACATCGATGAGGATGGACGAGCTGGATCTGGTGCCAAGCCTTTCCTGAATTACAAATCGCCTCTCGGCGAGGCTCATTTGAAGGCAGGGGAACGCCAGATAGCGCAAGCCCGTCGGCAGCTGGATCATGCTGTCAAGCAAGCTCAACCTGAGTTTGAAGCATGGCTGACTCTCGCCAGAGAGGAAGTGTCCAAAGGTTTTACGGGGTGGCATCCATTGGAGCCTGAACAAATCGAATCAGTAGAAGGCAGTGAATTCGTCATCGACAGCGGGAACATCGTCACGGCCAAGGGACCGAATCCCCGGCAGGATGATTATCATCTGCAATCAAAACCAAGTTTAAGCAGAGTGACCGGCATTCGTTTGGAAGTTTTTTCAGATCCCGGTCACACCAAAGGCAGGTACGGACGCGGGGTCAGTGGCGAGTTTATTTTAACAAACGTCAAACTGCTTTTAGTCAAAGAAGGCAGTCAAGTGCTGCGCGAAATTCCCCTTGTAAAAGCGATTGCCGATTTTGAGGCGAAACCCGCAGGGGGAGAAAAATACGGCAAGGTCAAGGATACCCTGGACGATGATCCTCGCAATGGCTGGTCCACTCGTGGTGATGAGTTGAGTCCTAGTCGTGTCGCTGTTTTTGCTTTGGAAGAGCCGCTTCAACTGGCGGAGGACGAATCGTTGGATTTTGTTATGATGCACCGTTCGACTCTTGGCGATGCCAACATGGGGCGGTTTCGGGTTTCCATTTCCGATCAGCCCGGTGAGGCGGTTCGCCGGTTTGATCCAATGCCGCTCGCACAATTAGCTTCCGTCGTCAACGGATTGGGAGGTGCTGTGACTCTCGATTTACGCCGTCAATTAGAGCAGCAATTCCTCCAGGATCATCCTTCTTATCAGAAAGAAAAAGTGCGGTTTGAGCGAATGAAGGCGCATTTCAACGAATTAAAGCAAGCTATTGCCTCGCAGAAGGTGATGGTTCTGGGAGAAAGAGAAAAGACCAGAAAAACGCATGTGCTTGTTCGAGGTGTCTGGGACAATAAAGGGGAGATCGTCCAACCGGGGCTGCCAGCCGCCATCCGGGGAGGCGCGTCCAAAGAGGCAGGCACACGTCGAGAACTGGCTGAGTGGCTGGTTTCGCCTGAACATCCCTTGACATCACGAGTGATTGTGAATCATCTCTGGCAGCTCGTTTTCGGGGCTGGACTGGTGAGGACGCCTGATGATTTTGGGTTACAGGGAGAACAGCCGACACACCCGGATTTGTTGGATTGGCTGGCGGTGGAATTGATGGAGAGTGGATGGGATGTTCGCCACATGCTGCGGCTCATGGTGACGAGTCAAACTTACCAGCAAAGCAGTCATGTGGTTCCTGATTTGTTCGAACGAGATCCTTACAATCGACTCTGGGCGCGAGCCTCGAGGCACCGGCTTCCGAGCTGGATGCTTCACGATGCGGTTCTTAAAACCAGTGGTTTGCTCAATCCAGTTTTAGGTGGGCCCTCTGTCAGGCCGTTCCAACCTGTGGGGATCTGGCAGGATATATTCATGGGGCGCTTTACCTACCGGCCCAGCCCCGGTTCAGCGCGTTACCGAAGGATGTTGTATTCCTTCTGGAGGCGAACAAGTTCGCCTGCGTTTTTATTCGATCAGGCCCAGCGCCGTGTCTGTGAAGTCCGGACACGGCTTACCAATACACCGCTTCAAGCGCTGACTCTTTTGAATGATGAAGCCATCCTGGAAGCTGCCCATGCCCTCTCGGGCCGATTTCTTTTGGAGGGTAAAAACGAGGAAGAAGGTCTGCGTTTGATTGGGCAAGAAATCCTTTGTCGTGATCCTCATGACCAGGAGTGGGCGGTCATCCTCTCAAAATGGAAAGAAGCCAGAAAGCATTATTCTGGTAACCCCGATGAAGCCCGTTCTTTGTTGACTATCGGCCAACAAATTCCCATTTCATCGTTGGATGCGGTGGAGCATGCTTCCATGATGTGGGTGGCGAACATGATCTTTAATCTGGATGAGGCAATCACACATGAGTAGTCAAGAGAACATGCAGGCTGCACGAAGGCTGGACATTACGAGACGTTTTTTTCTCGGTAAATGCACGGGTATAGGCCTTGGGGCCATGGCGCTGGCGGATTTATTGAAATCAGGAGCCAAGCTCAATGCATCGACAACCGACCAGGACCTTCATCCAGCGATAGGCCAACTAGAGCCTCGGGCCAAACGAGTCATTTTTTTAACCCAGTCGGGTGGGCCTTCTCAGATTGAACTCTTTGATCATAAACCCGGCTTGAAAAAGTGGGCTGGCAAGGAATTGCCCGAGAGCGTTCGCCAAGGGCAGCGATTGACGACGATGACCTCGAATCAGAAGCAATTGGTCATGCCCTCCCGCACTTCCTCTGAGCGATGCGGGCAGAGTGGGGCAACGATTGGTGAGTGGATGCCGCATCTCAAAAAAGTGGCGGACGAACTTTGCTTTATCAAATCGATGACTACTCATGAAATCAATCATGCACCTGCCATGACTCATTTTTTGACCGGTCATCAAATTCCCGGTCGTCCGAGTATGGGCGGTTGGGTGAGTTATGGGCTGGGAAGTGAAAACAAGGATCTACCTGATTTCCTGGTTCTGCTTTCGAAGATGCGGCGTCCGACGGATCAGCCACTCTACGATCATTATTGGGGGAGTGGTTTTCTTCCCTCCAGGTATCAGGGAGTCAAGTTGCGCAACTCAGGGGATCCCGTACTCTATCTGAAGGATCCAGAAGGATTGCCTCGCCATCTGCGCCGCAGCATGTTGGATGGTTTGTCCGAATTGAACAGCATGCGTCTGGCTGAAACCGGTGATCCCGAGATTACGACTCGAATCCGGCAATACGAAATGGCTTACCGCATGCAGTCGAGTATTCCTGGATTAACGGATCTTAGCGACGAACCTGAATCGACTTTTGAGTTATACGGTCCTGATTCAAGACGTCCGGGAAGTTATGCTGCAAATTGTATTCTTGCCCGTCGCTTGGCGGAACGTAATGTGAGGTTTACTCAACTGTTTCATCCTGATTGGGACCACCATAGTCGGTTGAGTTCATGGTGCGTTGCTCGTTGTCGAGACACCGACCAGGCAAGTGCTGCACTCATTCAAGACCTGAAACAGCGAGGGCTTTTGGATGACACCCTGGTCATATGGGGCGGGGAGTTTGGGCGCGGTGTTGCAGGGCAGGGGAAATGGGACAGTCCCGAAGGTGGGCGAGATCATCATCCTCGTTGTTTTACCATGTGGATGGCAGGTGGCGGTATCAAACCTGGAATGACCTGGGGGGAAACGGACGATTTCAGTTACAACGTGGCTCGCGATGCGGTACACGTAAATGACCTTCATGCCACTGTGCTTCACCTTCTCGGAATCGATCATCAGCAGTTTACTTATCGATTTCAGGGATTGAATTTTCGATTGACCGGTGTGGAAGAATCCAAAGTGGTTCAAAGCCTTCTGGTATGAGGTAGGAGGAGTTAAAGATTTCTTCCAGGCAGGGTTTTGGTGGATCTGATTAGAGAGAGTAGATGCATTCTGTGCCTGTCTGATTGCGCTGCCTGGTCTTTCCGGTCAGGTTATGCTTCACAGTTTTCAATTCACCCCATTGTATCTGCCTTCTCACTGTGAGGCAGCGCAATTTAAGATTGTCTGTTTGACAGCCTTCGTGAATGGTTGAAGTTATTATGGTAACTGACAAAATAAAGGGGATCATCTTTGATCTGGATGGCACATTGATAGATTCTCTGGCGGACATTGCAATCGCAGCAAACGCTGTCTTGGAACAGTTTGGTTTTGCGGTTCATCCTATTCAGGACTACCGCATTTTTGTGGGAGATGGTGTCAATGTCCTGATGGAACGCATCGTTCCCGGCCAGGAATTGACCGATGAGTTCAAGATGAAGTTCCTCCTGGCATGGAAAAAGGAATACTCGAAACAATGGAATGTCCAGACCCGTCCTTATGATGGCATCCTCGATCTGGTAACCGAACTCAAAAAAGGAGATTACCGGCTGGGAGTGCTTTCCAATAAACCTCAGGAATTCACGCAGGCTTGTGTGGCTGAGTTTTTTGAGTCTGACTTGATGAAGCCTGTCTGGGGTCTTTGCGAGGATCGCCCCAAAAAGCCAGATCCAAAAGGGGCTCTTGAAATGGCCTCAAAGTGGGGGTTGGCACCGGAAGAAATACTCTATGTCGGAGATACGAGTACGGACATGCAGACAGCGGTCAACGCCGGGATGTGGCCACTTGGTGTTTCCTGGGGCTTTCGTTCCAAAGAAGAACTGTTGGCTCACGGTGCTCGTTCCATCATTGATCACCCCATGGATTTAATGAAAATAGTGTCATAAATCGAAAGCGGTGGTTGACACAGGGGAGGAAAGTCGATTTGAATCGCTGCCCGATTCCAACAAACACTTCCACACGCATTGTTTTGTGGATGATAAATCAAAATCTTGAAGCGCGCGCGAAAAGTGCTTAGTTAAAAATTGTGTCGATTGAAGAGAGCAAAGAACGCAAGCCCTTGAAAATGGTGCAGTGCGGTGGGTGTGGAGCCAAGGTGTTTATCCCTGGCGATCTTGAGCCGCTTGCCACGACACCGTGTTCCAAGTGTGAGAGCCCCATCATGATGCCCATGATGATGCGGCAATTCAATCTCCTGCGTCCCATTGCAGAAGGTGGCATGGGGGTTGTTTATCGAGCCTTCGATACTACTCTGGAGAGAGAAGTCGCGGTCAAGCTGATGAAGGCTGAGCTGGCCGATGACAAGGAAGTTCTTGAGGGCTTTTACCGAGAAGCGCGCGCGTGTGCCTGCCTGAATCATACCAATATCATCCATATTTACGCCTTCGACGAATTAGAAGGAATGCGTTACCTTGTAATGGAGGTTGCTGACAATGGTAGTCTGGACGGACGTATCGAAGATCACGGTGTGATCGATGAATTACTGACCCTTGATGTAGGTATCAAGATGTCATCGGCTCTCGAATCAGCTCTTGCGCAAAACCTCCTGCACCGTGACCTGAAGCCTTCGAACATTCTTTTCAACAAAGAAAATGAGCCCAAACTTGTGGATTTTGGACTTGCGGTGAATGCCGATGCGGATCAAGACCTGCACGGCACGGTTTGGGGTACCCCCTACTATATTGCTCCTGAGAAAGTGAAGCGAGAAGGCGAAACATTCCTCTCCGACATGTATAGCCTGGCCGGGACGCTTTATCATGCATTGACCGGGCACGTTCCTTTTGAGGCGCCCAGTATTGAGGAAGTGGTCGCAGCACATGTTCACACGGATTTAACGCCTCCGAACCATGTGGTGCAGTCGATTACTCAGCCAACCAGCGACGCCATTTACCGAGCGATGGCCAAAGAGCCTTCACATCGATATCAAAGTTATGGTGAGTTCATCATGGCTTTGGAAAATGCGCGAAGTCAGCTACTAGTAAGCCAGATGAGATCCGAGGTGGCTGCAGCTGTTCCTCCCTCAGAAGCGAGTGGTAAAGGCTGGTTTCGTCGCTAATGCTGGATATTATTCGACGTTGGCGACACTGATCCTATCCTCATCATCCTGCCCCCAAGACTACTCTTCTTTTACAGGGAAGGCCTTTTTATTCATCCATAGCTGCGATGAATCGACCACTTTTGCTTGCTCAGGCGGTTACCGTGCTCGAATGCGAGCTTGCTTTGACTGGTTTGTTGATGGTTTAATAATGCCTTATCCGCACCGATTCGCACGGTGAATGAGAAATTGCAGTTCAACGACCAATCAGATTTTTATGGCTACGGCAAATGATTTAAGAAAGGGACAGGCGATCAGCTATAACGGAGACGTTTGCGTGATTTTGGAAATGCAGCACCGTACTCCCGGTAACTTGCGAGCCTTTGTGCAAGTTATCATGCGAAGCATCAAGACAGGAAAATCTTCTGATGTCCGTTTCAGCTCTACCGAAAAGGTAGAAATCATTCCATTGTTCAACAAGAAGATGGAATTCAGTTACAAGGATCAGCAAGACTTCGTTTTCTGTGACCCCGAGACTTATGAGATGGTAACGATTACCCCTGAGATTGTGGGTGACGCGAAAAACTATCTGACTGAAAACGGTCAGGTGAACGTGACCTTTGTGGAAGAACGTGCCGTCTTGGTCGAAATTCCTGCGAGTGTGATTTTGACCGTTTCGGAAGCCCCCGAGGGCATCAAAGGTGATTCAGCGAACAACGTTCAAAAGCCCATCACGCTGGAGACTGGAATTTCCATTCAAGCACCTTTGTTCATCAAGACAGGTGAAAAAATCCGTGTTGATACCCGTACCGGCAAATACATGGAACGTGCCTGATCCAGATCCGGCAGCAGTCTGTGCGCCAAGATGATTCCTTTCTGAATGGGTTCCCTTTTTGCTTGTTGGAATCTACCTCAATCCCGGTTGAGAAGGTTAGGTCGCGGCTTATATTTTTTGCTTAATGCAAGTGATTCAGGCAAGGAGAGAATACCTCCTGTACAAGTCGGATTGGCCAGCGAGGCAGCCGCCGCACAGACGCCTACTTTGAGAGAGTGTTGAATTTCCCAGCCTTCATGGAGTCCAAAGAGTACACCGGCACAAAAGGCATCCCCCGCACCTGCCGCACCTGCAATGTATTTCTGGGGTAGTTTGAGGGAAGATTGCCAGAAATCCTGTCCATCCAGTGTCCGCGCAAATGCTCCTTCGGGGAAATGGATGACCACCAGTTCCCTGATTCCGCATTGAAGGAGTGATCCGGAAGCATGACGCAAAGCAACGGTATCGAGCTTGCCTTCATCGGTGCGAATCTTGAATCCCGTTGTTCTTCCTGCTTCAAATTCATTGAGGACACAGTAATCCGTGTGCTTGAGTGCGGGTTTAACTATTTTTGCAAACCGGTCACTGTCTTCGCTCACCACATCCACAGATGTTTTCAATCCGGCAGCTTGTGCAGTTGCCAATATTTTGGCGGCACAGGTCCCAAACCTCTTATCAGGGCTATCCATCGCGTCGAGTAATAACAAGTATCCCAGATGGAAAATTTTAGCGGAGGTAGCTTCGAAATCGATTTCTTCACCTTTCCACAGAGCATTGGTGCCTCGATAATGAAAGAAGGTTCGTTGCCCCGTCTTTACCTCGGTCATTACATCGGTATAAGAAGTGTCTGCTTCTTTGGATGAACTCAAATGTTTGGTTTGAATCTTATGCTTTTTGCAGTCCGCAATAATGCAATCACCCAGAGCGTCCTTACCCACCAGCCCAGCTGCATGTAATGGGAATTTGGCACCCAGCTTGGCCAGGTCAACAAGGATGTTATAAGGTGAGCCGCCCGTGCCTTGAGACTGCATGCTGATATTGGCCAATGATTCTTTCTTCGGGAAAACATCAATCATTTTAACCTGATCTATGATCCAGTTTCCTCCTGCGAGGATACCCTTTCGCGTCTTTTTCCTTGTTGCCATTTTATGCCTGCAATGTGTGATTAGATGGTCCCATGAAGCACCTTGGATGTCACCGTGCATAATGAAACGGTAGATTGGGTGCCAATACTACAGATTATGGTAAGAATAATTTTGTGAATCCACCAGAGAAAAGAATGTTCTCCATTAACAGGGCGATCATGGTGCTCTCAATCAATCTCAGATCCTATTTGTTTTCGCAGAGCTATTCATTTTTCTTGCCTTCGTAACTATGTCCACCCGCCTGCCCAGTGCCTGATGAAAACATCGTGGTTAAGTGGGTCTAATGGGGCAGAGGTCAAAGTGAAAAAAGAGTCTTTTTCACAGGAGTTGTCTTCTTTACCCGCTTCATAACCTCCAGCTACTCTTGGATCTGCGGGATTAGAGTGGGTGGTTTGAATGTCTTGTATGAGTCTGAGTATCCGTTCGAGGCTTTATTTCACATACTTGATTCTTGGAGGGATAAGTCTTGGCGAAAATGGGATCGACATGGATATTTGCCCTGTTCGTTAAATTATGTTGAGTGCATTGCTCTAGGACCATGAGTGAAAATCAGCTCAACAATATCGCAACACCATTACCAACAAAATTAAGATTTACGTACTCGAGTAACTTGCAATCTGGATGGTTTGCATAAACATTTCCTCGAATTATGAAATCGTTGTTTCCTGAATACCCTCACGAAAGTTCAGGCTGTAAAAAGCCGGGTAATTCAGGCATGGGAATGCTTACGATTGTCATGAGGCAATCAATGGTTTAGCCTGCTTCCTATGGCACATCGAATTTGGCTTTTTCCATCGATCCTTTTTCTTGTCTGCTCGCTCGCCCTTTTGGGCAAGGAGACGAAAAGTTCCGCGCGTATTTTGAAAGTGCTTCCTCACCTGTTGGATGCAAATGGAAAACATGCTTTATCACCGAGCCTCTTTGAGCGTGATGCGTATCAAACTCATCTCAAAAGCCATCCGGAAGAAGTTTCAACTTTGCGCTTGGATGTTAACTGGATGTTGCGGGAGAGATTTGATGTACCTCTGGAATTGCGAGTTGAAGTAAGATTTGGAAGCGGTAACTCCATTCAGACACTGAAAGCCAAAACGTCGTTGCGACCTAAAAAACTCCGAAAGCGCGGCTGGACCTCTGTTCAGTTAAAAGAAGCACAATACGATGCTGCGGCTAATCTCATTGCATGGCGTGTCACGGTCTGGAATGGGGCACAGCAGGTCGCATCGCAAAAAAGTTTCCTCTGGTGAATCTCATCCAGATGCCAAGTGCCTGTATGTGGCTGAAATATTTCGGTGATGTTGTTTCGAGTCATTGAACTCGAAGCTCTTCAAACACGTTATCCGGTAATTCTGAGATGAATCGAGATGGGGTCTGCATGAAATCACCGGCTCCTCGTTGTGCAAATCGCATCAAGGGATAGCAAAGGTAAAGCTCGTCCATTGCCCGAGTGGCCGCGACGTAAAAGAGGCGGCGCTCCTCCTCTTCCGTATCCTGATTCTCCGTTGATCGTTCGGACGGAAATAGCCCCTCACAAAGCATAATGACGAAAACCACTTTAAACTCAAGTCCCTTGGCCTGATGTATAGTGGATAATTTGATACGTTCCTCATCGGCTGTCGTATCCTGCTGGTTGTTGGGAGTCATATCAGTTTCCAGCGCAAGCTGAGTCAGAAAGGATTCAGGCGTTTCAAATTGTTGCGCATATGCGGCCAGCTGTTCAAGGTCTTCCAGCCGATTGCGATAGTTTGCGTATTCCTCCTTCAGATAATCTTCGTAGCCTGCGTCGAGTACATGGCGAATCATCAGGGGGACGCTTTTGCGTATCCCGGGATCTTCCATTTGTTCGATAGTGGCATGAAATTGCTCGAAAGCATCCTTAGATTTTTTAGGAACGTTTGTTCTGCATGCAGTCAGCCCCGGAATCAAAGAAAGTCTGGGCGCCCAATTGGGATCGTTCTCCTGCGAATCGCTGTTGGCTGGAACTTGATTGCCTTGGGCATTTAACAGGCCGGATTGAAAATATTGCCAAAGTTTTTCGGCGCTTTTGATTCCAATGCCGGGCATTATTTTGATGATACGTTTGAAAGATAATTCATCCCCTGGATTCACGAGGAGTTTGATGTAAGCTGCGACGTCCTTCACGTGGGCTTGTTCAAAAAAGCGTATGCCACTGGTAATTGAAAATGGAATGTTCCGGCTAGTCAGTTCCATTTGCAATTCCATCGCGTGAAAATGAGAGCGGTAAAGGATGGCCATTTCGTTCAGCTCAATGCCCTCATCTCTCAATTCCAGCGCTTTTTGGGCTACGAACATTGCCTGTTCATGAGCGTCATTGGTGACGACTACCATGGGTTCAGCTCCTGTTGGTCGGGCGGGTTCGAGTTGTTTTTCGAATTGCTGATCGTTGGATCCTATGACCGCATTTGCAAAACTCAATATCTGAGGTGTGCTGCGGTAATTTGTCTCTATCTTGTGAACCGTGGCGTCCTTGTAGCGTTTTGGAAATTCGAATATGTTGGCAAAGTGTGCGCCACGCCAGGAATAGATGCTTTGTGAGTCATCGCCTACGACCATGACATTCTGATGACGTGCACCCATCAGGTCCACGAGGTCGCTTTGGATGCGATTGGTATCCTGATACTCGTCCACCAAGACAAACTGGAATTGCCGTTGGTATTGTTCCAGGACGCTCTCGTTCTGACGCAACATGTCCAGCCATAAAACCAGAAGATCGTCGAAGTCCATCATGTTGTTTGAGCGTTTCCGTTTCTGGTAAAGCTTCATCACCATTTCCATTTGTTCGGTGAGGTGTGCAAAGTAGGGGAACTGTCGTTCCAACAGCGTTTCCATCTTGCACTGTTTATTTGCAACCAGTGAAAAAATGTCCGCCAGCACTTTTGCCTTTGGAAATCGAGTCGCTTTGATATCGATCTTGGCTTCACCCACGCAAGCACTCATGAGATCAGTGGCATCTTCTCGATCCATGATCGTGAAATCCTGTTTAAATCCAATGCAATCAGCGTGGCGCCGTAACATTCTGGCTCCAATGGAATGGAAGGTTCCCCCCCAGACAACGTAGGCTTCGTTGCCCAGTAAGTCACCGACACGTTCCATCATTTCGCGTGCCGCCTTGTTGGTGAAAGTAAGGAGAAGGATTCGGTCGGCTGGAATACCTTGCTCCAGCAAGTAAGCGACCCTGTAAGTTAGCGTGCGGGTCTTACCTGCACCTGCACCCGCGATCACCAGGGCAGGGCCTTTTGGGGAAGTGACTGCGGCGTATTGTTGGTCATTCAATTCACCACGATAATCGATTCGCAATTCCACATCGGATTTGACGATATTTCGTTGCAACTGGTATTGTTTTGCCATAAACGCAGTGATTGTGCATGGGAACTTCAAATGCAGCAAAGCAAATTGGTGAATGATGGGTCTTTCGGGCTCATCTCTCACAGAGTAAAACAGACATGCCCTGATTGCAGTCAGCCATTTCGTGTGGTTCATTGATTCGAGGATATGGACTTATCGAAGCAAAAATGCCTTCAGTGGAGCAGATAAAACCAATACGCTTTGTTTCTGTTCCAGGTTGTCATGATGTGCCTTTTATCGCATCATGCACTGATGCCGAAACGCTATGAAATGGCTCAGATGGATAACCTAGACCCAGTGCCTTGTCCATGTGGGTTTGCCAGAAGAGCCTTTGCCTCAGCCGAAAATACCACTGCCACACTGCACGTTGTGGATATTCAATCTGATTCCAAAACTCATTATCATAAAAAGCTGACCGAGATATATTTGGTGCTGGAAGGGCAAGGGGAGATTGAACTGGATGGAGAACGTTTCCCTGTTCGTCCCATGTCCGCCATCATGATCAAGCCTGGCTGCCGGCATCGTGCAATTGGTAAGATGAAAATCATCAATGTGCCGGTACCTGCTTTTGACCCTGAAGATGAATGGTTCGATGATGAAAATGAAACGCATTAAATCAATCCATAAGGCAGCCGCCTGGATTTTTCAAATCGCCCTCTTTTCATATTTTTGCTTTCAGGGCGCAAGTGCCATCGCGGAAGACAAAGGAAGTGGTCACATGGACCGTATTGTGGGAGCATGGACCTGGACATCAAAGCAGAGTGATGGGGAACTGTTCACGAGTGTCATGGATATCAGCCTTGAGGAGTCAGGATCTTTGATGGGGGGGATTCGCAATCCTGAAGGGGAGCGTATTCCGTTTGAATCAGTGAATTTGAAGGGGGATCAAATTCAGGTTGTAGTAGATCATGAAATCATGGGCCAGGCCTTCAAGGCTTCCTACGGTGGCAAGGTGACTGGAAGCAACATAGAGGGTGAAGTTGTCATCCGGTTTCAGGATCGGATATTACGGCGCGGCTGGAAAGCCAGGCGTTTGCTGGAATTTCCGTTGACTGGCGAGTGGGACTGGAAGCTATCCACACCGGATGGAAACGAGCTCAAAGCCACACTGATTATTCATCAGGATGCCGAGGGGGTGAGTGGGCGACTGGAATCTGAGCAGTTTAACATGCCGTTGCGCGAAATTTCATTCAAAGCGGGCCAATTAAAATTTGTCACACAGCGCGAAGAAAATGGTGGTACTTTTTATTCCAGCGGGAAGTGGCACGGCAATCTGTTGAGCGGACAGGTAAGCTCTCCTTCTATTGGTGAGGGGCTCAAGTTGCCTTGGGAAGCCAGAAAGCGGTGATGGCAAAGGTTTGTAAGACTCAGTAGACAGGTTCCCCGAATTCACAATTATAGATGGCCCCGCAGCGCGTGCACTCTGCATCCTTGATGTCCAGGTCGGATGTCCAGCGATAAGATGATTTGCAATTTGGGCAAGTCACCTTGTATCCCTTGGTCGCCCTGCAATTCTTCAATGCCTTTGGTGGAATGGAAGTGAGGTCATCATCAATGAGCAACACCAGATCGTCTTGTTCAGGTATGTCAATGGTAGCCAGCCGGTTTGCCTGTGCATTAACGGCATGCTCGAAACAATTTCTAACCAGCCGCGCATTGCCAAAGTGTTCTCCCTTTTCTTCATAATGAATGTAGAAATGGTGTAAGAGCTGAAGTTTTAGCTTTGGTGCAATGCGAAGGTCATTGCGTCGGCAAAGAAGGCTGAAAATCCTGCAAAGCTCAAGAGGATCATAATCAGGGAATTCAATGAAACGGGTAAAACGGCTGTGAAGCCCCGGATTCGAGTGTACGAAATCCTCCATTTCCTCCGGGTATCCTGCGACAATGACGATCAATCTGTCCCGCTCATCTTCCATTCGTTTCAGCAGTGTATCAATGGCCTCACGGCCGAAATCCTGATCCTGCTTGGCGAGTGAGTAGGCTTCGTCGATAAACAGGATACCATCGAGTGCAGCATCCACCATGCGATTGGTTTTGATCGCGGTTTGTCCCACATATTCTGCGACGAGAGAAGAACGATCGCATTCGACCAGATGTCCTTTTTTTAAGACACCCAAGGCCTTGTAGATCCTTGCCATGAGTCGGGCCACAGTGGTTTTCCCTGTCCCTGGGTTCCCGGTGTAAACGGCATGGTAACTGGTTGGGATTGCTCTCAGGCCTTTGGCCAGACGCATCTGCTGCATTTTCGCGAAGTTAGCCGTTTGCCTGACTTTTTCTTTGACCTCCTCAATGCCAATTAATTCGTCAAGCTCACTCAGCACTTCTGCCAGATCTTCCACTGAGCCTTTGTTCTGTTTGGATGCACGATCGTCATGCTCTGAGCAAACTGTGTCGATCTGTTTGAGTAAGTAGCTTATGAATCGATGTTCCTGTGATGAAAGTGAGCCATCAATATGTGAAAAGGAGTGGCAAACTTCCTGCGTCAGGTGTGCCAGAAAAAGCAAGACAGGGGGCTGTAGTTCCAGTTTCTTCAGAATCCCTGCCATATCGGTAAAGAATTTATCCAGGCCAATTTTGATGTTACCGGCAACGGCTTCATGCAGTTTTGAAAAACGTTCCTGCGAATTTTCGATGTATTCCGAGATGGCATCCTGCAATCGCATGCCTTTTTTCTTTCTCTGTCCTTTAGTCAATTCCGAAAATCGGTCGCGATGAAGGGCGAAAAAATAACCCTGAAAGGACTGAATCATATCTTCCGGACGATTGTTATAGAGGCAAGCCGTCCAGAATTGAGCCGTAGCATCGGCCACCAATCCAAATTCTTCACGTGGAAAAAACACTCCCCAGGCGCCTCCAACAATTTTGCGAAACAGATCCGAAATGTCATGCAGGAGGTCGTCTGTTCCACTGGGTGTTTTTTCATACGAAAGTTCCGGTGGAATCAGAACTTCCATGTATTCCCAAAGCAATCGAGAGGAAAAGAGAGTACGCGCCAGTTGTTTTACTGAAATTTCCTCTGCAGTGGTGACCAGAGCAATCTCCGGGATTTTTTGCTCAAGCTTTGCAAAGGTGCAGAGAAAGCGGTTTTCTATTTGCTTTAACCGATTTGATTGGTCTTCGTTGATAATTTGGTTATCACTCATCCAATGGATGATTTCATCCGTAGACATCTGATTAAACGCGGTTAATTCGGCATGATCGTAAGGTTGGTTCCTGCGAGGTCTAGGTGTGCCTGATATGGATATCAGTACGGAGCCTGGAACCAGAGTGTGATTGGAAAAATCTTTAACCAAATTTTTCATGAAAAAATGACATGAAAAGATTAATTCAAAACGACGGTTGGGTGCCAGTTGAATGTGATAAAAAGAAAGCGACGCAATGACTTGCGTCGCTTTCGTGAATTTAAAAACAGGCGGAACCTGGCTGGCTTTAAGCGTTTTCTGCTTCTCGGTATTCGCGATCTCTGACAATGCCCGGTTGCGGGATTGGGTAGGTACCGTCAGCAAGCTTGCTCAAAGGCGCATCCGACTCCAGTGTTAACTTATCGATGCCTGGCGCAAATTCATGATCACTGTTGTAAATTTGATCATAAGTAATTTCCTGGCCGGTGTGAGCGGCCATGCGACCCATGGATGAAACCAGACTGGCAGTCGCACCTCGCTTGACCTCATTGTAAGGCTTGTCATTGCGGATAGCGTCCAGCAAATCATCCCATTCCAGTTGGTAAGGATTTTTTTCAGGCTGAGGGTAGCTCCAGATCATGTCGCGTCGGGATAGTTTTTGACCGTTGAACGTGCGGCACTTTCCTGGAGAATGTGACGAGGTGGAAACGATTCCCAGCCCCTTGGTTCCATGAGCGTAACTTGCGAAATTATCATGACAACCCAGCATGGTGCGACCATTGAGTTGGAACTTGGACCCGTCTTCAAAGGTATACTCCACTGCATAGCTGTCAAAGTTTTGGTCAATGGCATCTTCTGCTCGGTAATGGCGGCCACCCAAAGCATGGGCTTTAATAGGCCAGGCGTTCTTCATCCAGCAACATTCGTCGACCTGGTGAATGTAAAAGTCATTGTAGAGTCCTCCACTTGCCCAGAGAAAACTGTGAAAGCGTTGGATTTGATACATCAACTCACTGACATTCCCCGGGTTGGGGCCGGAAAATGCAGATCCAACGGGGCCGTGCATGCGGTAAGCACGCATATTGAGAATATCGCCAATTTCACCATTTTGAATGCGGTCAAAGAGTTCCTGGCGCGCGCGGCAGTGTCGCACCATGAGGCCAACACCCACTTTGATGTTTTTTTCCGATGCCTTTTCGGCCAGTTCAATCATGCGCCGTGTGGTTGGCCCATCCGCTGTTAGCGGTTTTTCCATGAAAACATTGACGCCCTTTTCAATGGCATATTTGAAATGAACCCAGCGGAATGCAAGTGGGGTGGTGAAAATAGCTACATCCCCCTTGTTCAAGGAATCGATGGCGTGCTTGTAACCATCGAAACCAATGAATTTACGGTCGGGAGGTACTTCCATCTGATCCTTGAACCTTTTGTTCAAGGTGTTGAAACTTCCATCCAGGCGATATTGGAATACATCTGCCATCGCTACCATCTTGGTCGGGCCATTGGAAACCGAAAGCGCATTTGCTGCCGCCCCGGTGCCCCTTCCTCCACAACCAATGAGTGCTACCTGGACGGTTTCGCTTCCCTGAGCATGCACATTGGGAAGAGCGACTCCAGCCAAGGCTCCAGCCGCAGTGACTTTGCCGGTATTTTTGATGAATTCGCGGCGCGATGACTCATTAGCGCCCGAAGGATTTGATGATGCTTTCATTGTTTTTATATTTGTGACTCTGAAAATAATTCGCTTATGGGATCCGACGCAATTATCTGGCCAAACATTCATGCTTGGCAAGGGATTTGTTGCTGCCACATTTTCATTTACCCATGAATCGAGGTCATTCTATGATCTCTCTCCATGATCCCCAAGATTCTTCTCAAGGAGTCCATCGTTGCACCTCCTGGATTCAACAGGTGGCGTGTACCCCCTGCCTCCATAGCCATTCATCTGTGTATTGGTTCGGTTTATGCATGGAGCATATTCAATCCCGCACTCATACGGGAGCTCGGTGTTGTAGGCGCCTCGGCCAGTGACTGGTCCCTGAGTTCGGTGGTTTGGATATTTTCAGTGGCAATCGTTTTTCTGGGACTGGCTGCCGCTGTGGCAGGTAAGTGGCTGGAACGTGTCGGGCCGAGATGTGTGGGGGTGACAGCGGCGATTCTCTGGGGTGGAGGTTTCCTGATTGGCAGTGCTGGAGTGGCATTTCATCAGCTTTGGCTTATATACCTTGGCTACGGTATGCTGGGGGGATGTGGCCTGGGGCTGGGTTATGTTTCCCCGGTAAGTACTTTGATTCGATGGTTTCCCGACCGCAGAGGGCTTGCTACCGGCCTTGCTATCATGGGGTTTGGTGGAGGGGCGATGATTGGTGCGCCGGTGAAAGAAGCCCTTCTGAAGACCTTTTTCAAGGCTCCTGATTATGTGGGAGCCGCGGCCGATTTATCCATGAAAACAGAGCAAGGCAAACGTTTTGTTCAGATGGATGGTGATTGGAAAGAGGCGGTGGTGGCGACTCAGGCAGATATTGCAAAATTACCTGTCACCAATCTTCAGGAAGGCGTTTACCTTGTGGGCACCGGTAACACAGGTGCCGCTGGAACATTCCTGACTCTGGGCCTTGTCTATTTTGCAGTCATGATGGTAGCGGCCTTCTCTTATCGCGTTCCTGAGGAAGGATGGCGCCCGCGTGGATGGTCTCCGCCTTCTGGCAATGATGCCAACAAGGGCATGATTACCAGTGGCAATGTGGATATGGATCAGGCGCTGAAAACTCCCCAGTTTTATTTCATGTGGGTCGTGTTGTGTTTCAATGTGACCGCGGGCATCGGTGTCATCGGAGTGGCCAAGACAATGATGAATGAAATTTTCGGCACCACTCTTCCCGCCTTTGTCAATGGGGCGTTTGCAGCTACTTATGTAACCATGATCTCGGTTTTCAATATGCTGGGAAGAATCATTTGGGCGAGTGCATCCGATTACATTGGGCGTAAGAATACTTACCACTGTTTCTTCGTTTTCGGGACATTACTTTACTTGTCGATTCCCTGGACAGCTGGGCAGGTTAGCGCCGATCCCACCGTGACATGGCTGGTTATGTTCTATGCTGCTACGATGATTATCTTCACCATGTATGGAGGTGGATTTGCCACCATTCCTGCTTATCTTGCTGATATTTTTGGAATGCGGTTTGTAGGAGCTATTCATGGTCGTTTGCTTACTGCATGGAGCACCGCCGGGGTTCTAGGCCCTTTGGCAATCACGTATCTTCGTCAGGCATCTGTTGAAGATTCCATTCGTTCACTGGCGACCAAAGTTGAGGATACGGCATTTATTCAGGCTTTTGGGGCAGGAAAAGACCAGATCGAATCGCTCATGGCAGCTAACACGGTATCGGTTTCTAAACTCATGGAAATTGTGCCAGAGGGAACCATTGACCCTACACCGGGGCTCTACAATACAACAATGTACGCCATGGCAGCCCTGCTCGTGATTGCCTTTTTTGCCAATCTGGCGATCAAGCCCGTTGCCAGCCACCATCAGATCAAAGAAGACTGATTCCCTTTTACCCTCCGAAAAATCCACTCGACGATTTAAAGATCCTGTGATTTGATTTTCATAATTATTCCCATTGACCTATGAAGATGCAAAACCTTACACGCTGTGCGTGTTTAGTCACCGCCCTGTTACTCGCAAGTTCAGGAGCACTCAATGCTCAGGCATCCAAAACTGCCCGTCCAGGTGGTAAGATTCCTCGAAATCTGGAAGTTCAACTGGAAAAAGTTGCGGGTGGATTTACCGATCCTGTCAATGTTGTCAGCCCTAGGGATGGTTCCGGTCGATTGTTCGTTGTTGAACGCCCCGGTATTGTCAAGATCGTCAAGGACGGTGAAGTCATGCGACGCCCTTTTCTGGATATCAAGGAAACCGTTGTCAGTTCTTTTCTTGAGCAAGGTCTATACGACATGGAATTCCATCCGGACTTCAAGAACAATGGCCTCTTCTACGTGCATTATTCTGACATGTGGTTCAATGGAGACTCTTTCATCGTTGAATACAGGGCTTCTTCGGATAACCCGGACCGCGCTGATCTGGATTCGGTGCGCGTTGTAATGCAGATCGAACAACCCTACTCCAATCACAATGGCGGTGAATTGGTGTTTGGACCCGATGGCTATCTTTACATAGGTAGTGGTGACGGTGGATGGGAAGGCGACGTTCTGGGAGCTGGACAGGACCTCAGCACCCTGCTGGCAAAAGTGCTGCGCATTGACGTAAATACACGCACAACGGAAAAAGGATATGGTATTCCCCAAGACAATCCGTTTGTCACCCCCTTGCAGCAAATGGTACTTTTTGGCGTATCCGAAGAACGGTTTGCAGAAATTCACCCTAACGCCCAACCTGAAATCTGGGCTTATGGTGTTCGCAATCCTGTCAAAATGCAATTCGACAACAAAACAGGTGATCTTTACATCGCTGACGTCGGGCAAAATCACTGGGAAGAAATTAATTTTCAGGCTGGAAGCAGCAAAGGTGGAGAGAATTATGGTTGGAAGTTCATGTGTGGAACCCATCCATTCCCAATTTCCGCAAAGAACGCACCTCAAGTGGGAGAAATGCCCATTGGTGAATACTCGCACGTGACTGATGGCATTTGTGTGATTGGGCTAGGTGTCTATCGTGGAAGCAAATACCCTTCAATGGATGGTGTTTATTTCGTTTCAGACTGGGGATCTGGTAAAATTTGGGCCATGGAGCGCGATAAGGACGGGCAATGGCAGATGCAGGAAATGCTTGATACCCAGGTGCGTCCCACTGGCGCAGGTGAAGACGAGGATGGGACTATCTACATGACATCCGCCACCTCCAACTACGGCGGACCTGTGGACCCTTATGACAATGAGCCGGGTGCACTTTGGCGATTGGTTGAAAAATCCAAAGTCAAGGAAAGTGCTGAGACAGTGCCTTTGGACTAATCCCTCTGAGGAGATTTATACTTAAGCATGTTAATGATACTGCATCCATGAATCAAATTTTGCGAAAGCTCGTTTCTCAAAGTCTGTGCGGAGTATTGCTGTTTTGTCTGGCAATCATCACAACTCAAAGCGTCAATCTTTGTGCGGACGAAGCCGCCCACAAGGACCATCCGTTATCGGGGCGTAAAACTCCATCACCAGGACCTGATGATGTTGATAAGTTCATACGAGTTGACAGAATTGCAAAGACGGTATTCATTCCGCTGGCCGCCACCTTCAACGATGCAAATCACGGCATGAATTTCAATGGGCATTACAAGGGACGCGCTATTTACTCCGTTCCAAAAGGATGGAAAGTCACCATTCATTTCAAGAACATGAGCCCCGTTCCTCACAGTGCTGTGGTGGTAGAGCAAGTCATGGCTCGAAAACTTCAAGTTGGAGAACCTTACTTTGACGGCGCTTCTACGACCGACCCCCTGAAAGGATTGAAGAAGGACGAGAAATTCACGTTTGTGGTGGATGATATTGGGAAATTTGCGATTGCCTGTGGATTCCCTGCCCACTCTGCCAGTGGTCACTGGATTGCCTTGAATGTTACCAAAGAAGGTGAAAATCCAAGCCTTAAATTGCCTGCCAGCCCCCTGTAAAAAGGAAGGTTTTTACGCGGCTATTTGCGCAGATTCAATGATCTGAGGGCACCCATGATGACTTTTTGGGTCTTTGGGTCGCCCCCTTTTGTCGGGGGCTCGCAGTTTGCTCAGTCTGTTTTCTTAACCGTGGTTCGATCTGCCAACCAGATAACATCTGGGTTATTCGGTGAGGCAACGTTCAAGGCCAGAGTATTGGCATTTTCTGGTGGTGGCATTGTGCGAGGATCTCTCCATTTTTTTGTTTCAGCATGCCCATCGGCAAAGGAGATGCCTGCTGCTCCGTTGTGGTAACTTGCGGGAAAGTCGATCATACGCGCAGAGCCCGGGTTTGAGACCATCTGATTCGCGTACCCTCCGGCATTGATGCTATCCGGATGTTCATCCAGCAGAACATACAGGTTGGAGGGGCCAGGATGACTGAAATCACTGGATTTGGTAAAGATTTTGTAGGTTTTCTGGTTTGCCTGGAATCCACTGCCGGGTGGTAACCATCCCCCCGGTCCTCCCATAGCCTGGCTCATGCCCATGCTGCGTATTCTCGAATATCTCTTGCCGCCGATCCTCACGAAACTTTTATCGGCGGGACAGAGATAAATTTTTGCAGTGGGTAGATAGGGCGCAAATTTCGCGCGCTTGGGGTCCAGCAGGTCCTGGATGTTTGTATTGTCTCGATTAGAGGGATTGAAATCTAACCATCCTCCCACCCAGGCTCCTGCCTCGGTTCCGCTGTTGCCGGGTTTCGTCAGGTAATCACCGTTATCATCCGGATACATTAGGTGGGCAAGCTGGAGTTGTTTAAGATTGTTAAGGCACGAGATTCCCTGCGCCTTTGTTTTGGCTTTTGAGAGAGCTGGCAATAGCATGCCTGCGAGAATCGCTATGATCGCAATCACAACGAGCAATTCAATCAATGTGAACCCTGTCGCATGTTGTTTGTTAGCGTGCTTCATCATTCACTAATGGATAGGGGCAGCATCATTGTCAATTTGAAATCCTTTTTTCAGAGCTGGAATTTTCTTCTGGTCGATTGGTATTCAATGCGTGGGATTACTGGCTCCATAGAATCAGAGCCTGCCAAAAATGGGGCATTTTGATTGATGGGGTTCAAGTTCAAATCAGAAGGATGCGTCAGGCATTTTCCAATCTCCGTTATGCTCTGCCCGCTGGAATCTCTTTGTTTTTCCTGCAGTGATGTCCTTGAAAGAGGATGAAGCCCTGCATTTATACTCATAATGTGAGCATGCGATTCCACTTCATATCAATCGCACTCATTGAAACCCTCTCAAACATAAAAAAAGGCCCTGCGCGCAGGGCCTTTTGGATCAAAAGAAAGTGTCTGGTGGACTAATTGGAAGCGGGGCTACCTTCGTCAGAGCTGTCAGTGTTCATTCGGACGGAATCCATCTGTTGGTTGATCCATGCTGAAAACGTTTCGCCTTTGCGCGACTGCCTTAACTCTTCGAGGAAATCCGGAAGCTCTTCGTTCATCTTAGCTTCGTCAACGTCTGCATAGTCTTGTAGGTAAAGGACACCGGCACCATCACTCGTGTCGCTGACATCACTCAATGTTCCCGGATTCATCGCAAAAGCCAGGTTCTGAAGCCAGCTCACAGTCGCTCTGCGGTCCTGGAAGTTTTCCAGTGTCCGTGTTGTCAGAGAGAAGTTAGGGATCTTGATGGGTGTTTGCCCCAGTTCCTTGCAGGCATCTGTAAAAGATTTTCCGCCGTCCATGGCTGCTTTCAGGCTCTCATGAATAGTGTTTGCCTGCTCTCTTGCCTTTATCAGTTGCTGCTCTCGCCTGAAATCTCCGATGACGCGGGTTCTTACTTCGTCCAAAGTAGGGGGATGGTCTGGAATGATCTCCTCAAGTGCCATCACGAAAAATGCTTCAGACGCTTCCAATGGGCTTGCAATCGGCTCCTCCTCAGTGAGTTGGTATGCTGTTTGAGTAAAACTGAAGGGTACTCCCAAGCCTGGTGCGAGTTGATTACGTGAAAATTCAGTCGTCAGTTGTGATTGAAGCTCCATCTCAGTCGCCAGCTGCTCCAATGCTCCCGAAGAATAAGCTTCAAACTTCGCGAAACCACTCATGAACTTTCTGGTGGCTTCCTCAGCAATCTCTAGCCCTTTGGTTTCGAGTTCTTCGTTTCGAATTTGTTCTTTGGCTTTGTCCTCCGCCAGGACTTCACCGTTTTCTGTGAAAGAATTGGTTCCTCGAGTCGTGTAAATTTCGTCGATCATGGCCTGCAGGTTCGTGCTCGCGTTGAGTTGAGTCTCGGCCTCAGCCAGGTAGTTGGTTGCTGCGAATTTCACATATCTGATTTTTCTTTTTTCCTCAACACGATAAACAGCCATATTGTTCGTGAAATACTCTTCCATTCCTACAAGATCCTGACCTGCGGACATGTGGTTCGTGCGCGAAAACAACAATGCCATGGTGGTTGCCTGCTGATTACGTTCTTTGTAGACCCGTTCAGCTTCTGAGGGTGTTACCATTTCACCGCTCAAACTTACGAGCGATGTAAGCTGTCCTATGCCGACCACATTTTCAGCATAACGATCTAAATCCGCCTCAGTGAGGCCACGTGGTTTGATGGCCTCCAAAAACCGGTCATAGTATTCCTGCTGAAAGGTGCCTGTCTCCTGATCTGCATAAAAATTAACTTTCCAGTCGGCGACTGTTTTGTCACTCGTGACGATGCCCATTTCCTTCACTTTGCGCAGCAAGAGCAGTTGCCGTGTGGTCATCTGGTCCTGGTCAAAGCCATATTGAGCGCCCATCTGGTCAGGCCAGCTCCCTGTCTGTGAGAAGAACTGCAAAGCAACATCCTTGTAGGCATCGTAATACTCCTGTTGCGTAACAGGTTGATCATTAATAGTTCCAATGGTGGCGCTAGAGCCGGTTCCCCCGCCTCCGCCTCCCCCTGTTCCGACGCTTGGTGTGAAAAAGACGACAAAGGACACAATCACAACCGCAATGATGACAATGAATAACCATTGCTGATGTTTTCGAATATGTGCAAACATGGCTTATTTAAATGAATCAATTGACCAATTCAGATTTCTGAAACGGTCTTTGTTTTATAATGTCAAAGTGGCGCACAGTAACCATCCTGACGGTCACAGGTCAAATCCAAAAAATGAATCATTTCAGCCCATTGCAGTAAATCCGAAACATCTTTACAGTCATTCCACTCTCAGCTATCGCTTTTCTATGAAGCGTAACCCCTTCTTTAAATGCTTTTTTCTGATTGCCGCCGTCCTGCTGCAGACCGGTTGCTTGAATACGACTGTCGTCAACTTGACTCCCCCCAAGGTGCCCCGTAATGCTGCAGGCAGCTATCGATTTGAAGCCGGTTGGGAGACAAACCAAAGGAGCATCAAGGAGGATTCCATCGAAGGCTACGTTGTGTTGGGTGGAGTCCACCATCCGATGAAGAAAGTTCCCATTGCAGCTGATCGCTGGGAGGCTCTCATACCCTTGGATCAGGTAGCGGAAGGACACAGTTATCATTTCAAGTTTGATTTTATTTACAACAGTCACCCGGAGCCTCAGGCAAACAGCCTGAGGACAGAACCTTTTTCGGTCAAAATTGTTGAGCCGAACGCTCGTTGACCTGAGCGAAATGGTTACTACTTGTCGACTTACGGGGATCCATCAACAGGGAAGGTCCCTCGTTGGGAATAACCTTCAGCATATCGCCTGAAGCCACTAATTCTATTGAGCCCTTCGCGCCGGTATCCCAGACAATAGTTCGAGAAGAAAACGCCTCAGGATGCAATTGCTCCATCCATCTGTCCTTTCGACCTTGTTCGATTCCCGTAACGATGATCAGCTTTGGTGACAATTGGTCCATCCAGTAGATGTTGGGTGGATCATTTTTTCTGGGGCGATTGACCACCAGCACGTCCGCCTTTAATGCTGGATGGGCATTGCCCAGTTCGATCAGCCCCTCACGGCTCAAATCTCCCATCAGGAGTATGGAGCTTTCTCCCAGCGTCAGTGATAGGACCAGGTTTGCATCATCCGCCGTCTGGAAGTATCGTTCATCCATGGGATACAGGATTTTTAAGGGAGTTTGAGCCTCCGTTTTGATCCGATTGACTATCGCAATCCCCTTGTTTTTTGCAAATCTAACGATTTCCTTGAAGTAAGGTGATTTGAAATCGCCGGAAGACGTCACTATTTGTTCCGGGCAGAAACGTTGCATGCCTTCCTGCAAGCCCCCAATGTGATCCGCGTCGCCGTGTGAAATCCAAACTGATCTCAAAGTATCCACACCCTGTGATTCCAGAAAAGGGATGGTTTTTCTTTCCATTGCCGGCGCTCTCCCTCCATCAAGAAGAAGATCGTTTTTCCATCCCGATTGATTGATCCAGATGGAATCTCCATGAGGAATGGGAATCAATGTGATCGATCGCTTCCTGAACGATGTGTGTAAATGAGACGCAAAAAGGCAAGCAAGAATGGAGCAGGAAATAAACACCGCTCGGGTTTTCCATCTGGCATTAACTGCTCCCAGAGCTATCAGCATCAGTGTCGCAAAATAAATCCAGAGGAACAGGGGCGGTAAGGGCGAGACAAAGAAATGCGACCCGTTCAACTCTGCCATCCATTCGCTCAAATACTTCATGGACTTCATCCAGAACCAGCCACAGTGATTGAATAATTCCGTAATTCCCGGTGCCCAGATCGCACACAGAAAACTTCCCATCGCACAACTGATGACGCAACCTGCTATCGGTATCAATAGCAGGTTGCCCAGAAGTCCGATGGGCGTAACCAGATGGAATTGTTGCCAAATGATGGGAAGCGAACCCACCCACGCTGCCAGAGAAACCGCAACCGGCAGCGCCAGTTTTTGTGTGACCCATTTCTGTATTTTCTGAAATACCGAGAGCTGATCTCTGATGATCCATGGATCGGGTTGTGTCCATTCCTGTAGTTTTTGGCGCAAAGGGTCTGCAAGGGTGACAAGGCTCAGCGCCACACCGAATGAAAGCTGGAAACCAGTTTGAAATAATTGTCCTGGTTGCCAAATCAAAATGATCCATGCTGCTGAGAAAAGAGAATTCAACATGGAGTTGGGGCGCCGAAACATCCATCCAAAAATCAAGATCGACATCATGATCCCGGCTCTTATTGCTGAGGTTTGCCAGCCACTCATAGCGATGTAGCCCCACATGCAGAGGACGGTAATGTTTCCACTCATCCAGACCGGCAGCTGGCATATTCGCAGACTGCCCAGTAGAAGTCCCGCCACCATTGCGACATGCAGTCCGCTGATTGCGAAGAGATGCATGGATCCTGACCATCTGAAAGGTTCTACTATCTCATCATAGAGCCAGGTTTTCCACCCCAGAACCATGGCCCACTGCAGCCTGGTCGCATCATCTACCTCGGGCAGTCCTCGAGTCATCGTATGCATGGCCCAGGCCTGAAATGTATCTGTCCAGGGTCGATCAGGTTGTTGGCTGATTTTATGATCCAATGCCCATGACTCAGGCGATTCAGCTTTCAGAACCCGATAAATCCCCTGATGCTGCAAGTAATCCCTGTAGCTGAAGAGGCCTGTTGCCAAGGGGCCGGATGGAGCATTTAAGACACCTGTAAGCTCAATTTTCAGGCCTTTGTAAAATGATCGGGGGACAGCTCCTCTGGTTTGTAATAAGACGACACCGTGAACCGGATGTCTTTGGGATTGGAGGGAAATCCAGGAGACTTCAAGACGGGCCTGACATGATTCTGACACGACGCCCTTATTCTGGTGTTTTCTGTAACGAGGCGTTTCCAGCAGTCGGCCCTCCAATGTCACGTACAGACCCTCCCCGGTGTCCATGTTTCTTATATCATCTGGGTGAGTCGGTCGCGTTTGAATAGCGTGGATGGTGCTCCCGCCAACGCAAATGAGGATGATCAGTAAATAGTCCCTGCCTTGTCTGAAACCCAGAAAGCCAAGCGCTGTGATTGCCCAGATTGACATCCAGCCCCATACAGGGATCGGGATCCTGGAATCGAGCATGATTCCAGCGGCAAAAGCGATCACGATTTTGAGCATCGGGTGAGCCATTTACTTGTCCTTTCGTATCATGCTGCGCCAGCGGATCCAAAGCATGGCTGCGGCAGCTCCTGCAGAATCCAGTGTCACATCGAGCGGGCTTCCGACCCTGTGCGATGTCCATGTTTGATGCCATTCATCGGTAACGGCATAAGCAATACAAATTGCTAGAGAGTAAACGCCGTGCGTTCGTTTCCACTCTTTCAAAGGTGCTTCAGCATGCCGCTGGAAAGCTCGATACCAAAAAACGAATAACAGGGCATATTCCGTTAAATGCCCCGTTTTTCGTATAAAAAACTGGATGGTCGAAATGGTAGCCTCAGCCACTTCGGGCATGAAAAATCGCAGCAAGGGGCCAATGAACCGTGAAGTTTGTTGTCCTGAAAAGTGATCGGTTGAAAAAAGCGAGATGACCAACATCCAAATCAATGGAGGTAACCAAAACCGTGACCAATGACTGAATTGTGACGACATGGACTATCTGGGATATTTTTTTCAGCTGAATCTACCAGCTTGGGGCATCAGAATGTGAATTTGTCATTCATGCAACTGCACTGCGGGCATCTGGCACGATCCACTGTAGGGTCATCCGTATAAACATAAGCGCATTCAGAGCAGCGAAACACATTGTCATCTGTTCCTTTGGGTTCGAATCGTCGGCGTCTGATCTCTGTATAAAAAACGCAAAAAAGAATGCCTCCGAGCAGAATTGATACGTAGGCAAAGATCCATTCACTGAGTGCGCTGACATTCATCTGACTTCAATTTCCTGACTGGAGTTCGTCTTTTGATTGGTTTGGGGCGGGGCTTGTTGCCATTGTATCTCCAGCTCACCCCACTGGGGTTTTTCAGATGCAGGATGGAGAGGGTTTTGTATGGGCTGGAACCTAAGTCGTTTTGTGATCCTCACTGCTTGCTTTAGGAAGTTCTTTTGAACTGAATCCGTTTCCGCATGGTTTAAGAGCCGGGCAGACAATATCATGCCCATGGGATTTACCCCGATCTTTATACTGGTGGGCGCGATAGGTTGGGGGCCTTGCCAGAGAGGAAGTTCGGGTAGGTTTTTCGGAATGCGATCCTTTAAATTTGCGCTGAAATTAAAAGTGGATGCTCCGACGGCTTTAGGGAGTTGCATTCCCATTACTTCGAGTTTGATATCCGGTTTTGTCAAAGGCTTCCAGAGGCTTTGAGATGCGCTGTCCACAAAATCACCAAGCGCCCCTCCCCATTCCAGCTCAGGCTTGTCCAGATACTTGGGGGATTCATTCCAGTCACTGTAGGGATTTGGACTCTGAAAGGACTTATTCCACAATCCACCGGTGAACCCCTTTGCATGTGCCCTGGCAAGCAACAAAGGGTCACGCGTCAAGGGGTGCTCATTCAAGCTTGCATTCCATTCGGTTCCGGCCGCCATGATGACTTGAGATCTGCTCACTGGCTGATGGACATTGGCAGGATTGGGGAAAGGCATTTGATAAAACCAGATCATGATTCCGTGCACGGCGGCAATCATCCCGTATAATCTGAGATTCCTTTTTGCAATCATTTATCTTCAGGCCGTTGTCATACTCCAGTGCTTCATGGAGATAAAGGGAAAGGTTTGGTTTGAGTGCCCCAAAGGGTTTTTGAAACGCCTGCTTGTGAGGCTACGTGGCAAATCCTGAGGATGATCTCCACATCTGCTCTGGCATCTCCTTGAATGATAAGCGTTGGAGGATTCACAAAGCGTGCAACCGCGTCTTTCAAACGTTGAGAAAATTCCTGTTCCTTGATGGGCTGGCTTTCAAAATGGATTTTTCCACTTGCATCCACAGCGACAGAAATAACAGGGGGCTCAACGCCGGTTACCGCCTGACCGCTTACTTTCGGCAATTCAATCTGAACGCCCGGCGAGTAAACCATCAAAGTGCTGAAGACAAGCATGAGGCAGAGCAGGAAGAAAATGCCAGCGAAGGGCGCCACATCCAGTTGGCCACGAAAAATTTTTGCATTTCTTGGGAGTTTCATGGGCCTTCACTAATTCTTATTGCCAAAAGTTTCTGTCACGATACTTACGATTTCTGATGAGGCTTTTTCCATATCCAGAACGATGGAGTTGACTCGACTGACCAGATAGTTGTAGGCGGCATAGCTCGGTATCGCGACAGCGATTCCGCCAGCCGTGCAGATCAAGGCTTTCCAGATGCCCGCAGCCATTTCGGGGATTCTTGCATACAAGCCGGCTTCAGCAATGTGCTTGAAAGTATCCATCATGCCCAATGCAGTGCCAAGCAGGCCGATGAGCGGAGCAATCTGAGCGACAGTCGCGAGGAGGTTCAACTTTTCCTCAAGTCTGGGAACTTCCATCAATCCGGCCTCCTCCAATGATTCACGGACGCCCTCTTTGCCTCCTTCACGGCTGAGAATGGCGGCTTTCACAAGCCTGGCAACCGGGCCAGGTGTCGCTTCGCAAATGGAGATAGCCTCCACGACGTTGTCGCGTCGCAAGACGTTTCGGACTCCGTTGATGAATTCCATGGAGTTGATCTGGGAGCGATGGTAGTGAAGCAATCTCTCCACGAATACACTCGCGGCTGCCACACTGGTCAACACAAGAAGCCACATCACTGGGCCTCCCTGTATAATGATCTCCGGCGTTTTCATGATTGTCTTATAGGCAGTGAACCCATAGCCCGCAAGCGCGATCCGATCAAATCAATCAAAGAATCCAAACTGTGCAGACAAAAAAAGATCAAGGAACTTTTATGCATAAGATATCTTTTACTCCTCGAGTATGTTAAAGATTAAGTTCTGACTTTTTCATCTTTGTCATGGATAATGGCTGACCTCAAAGATCAATTCGCGCAACAAAAGGCCCCTTGATTTGAGAATGATGTTTCTTGGATGCTGACCCTATGCTCTGACTTGTTTTTCAAACTTGAAAACCATTCATCTGCAATTAGGTAGGAGAATGAAGGCTTGCAACGCGAACGATTCTTTCCATCACTTTGGCGATGTCGCTTTTGTTCGAATTTTTCCGCTTGTTATCTCGAATTTCCATCTAGTTTGTGCCATTCTCTTCTATCTATATGATATCAATCAAGTATCTTGCTTTCCATGAAGAATAAGACGCTTAAAATGAAAAAATGTTTTTGTGCCAGGTTGTTCGCAGTTCTTATTTTGCTGCCTCCATTAGCTGTCTGCCTTGCACAGGAACAGGCAATCATCAAGACCACGCATGTCGCAGGAAGCGTCTACATGCTGGAGGGTCGCGGAGGCAATATTGGTGTTTCAGTTGGTGAAGACGGTATTTTGATTGTGGATAGTCAGTTTGATAATCTGGCGCCGCAAATCGAAGCCGCTCTCGCTGATCTTGGCAAAGGTGAATTGAAATTTGTTTTGAACACTCACTGGCATGGAGATCATACCGGAGGCAATGCTCACTTTGGTCAGAAGGCTACAGTCCTAGCCCACGAGAACGTGCGTGAACGTTTGAAAAATAAATCTGGCACCCCTCAATCGGCTCTGCCGGTGATCACATTCAAAGAATCTTCTTCAGTTCATTTTAATGGTGAAGAGATTCGACTGTTGCATCTTGGAGCAGGGCATACCGACGGGGACGTGATTATCTGGTTCACCGATTCCAATGTGATTCACATGGGAGATCAATTCTTCAACGGCCGTTTTCCATACATTGATTTGGCAAGCGGCGGTCGTGTGCTGGGATATCAGAGAAATGTAACGAAAATACTCAATGCCTTGCCCGAAGGAGCTAAAATCATCCCGGGTCATGGCCCCTTGGGGGATAAACAAGATCTACAAAGCTTCTCAACCATGCTCATGGAGACCATCAATCCTGTCAGGCAGGCGATCAGTCAGGGGAAAACTTTGGACCAGATCAAGGCTGCAGGTGTGGATGAAAAATACAAAGCGTGGGCAGTTGGATTCATCAATACTCCCAGATGGTTGCAGATTGTATATAATTCGCTGACATCGGAACGGTAATCTGTCGTTGGAGCATTCGCAATTTGATTCGCGGAACTTATACCATAGCAAGAACTTGATGGATAACGTATCTGAATTTTGGTACATTTGGGTCGATACAGGTGGTACTTTTACGGATTGTCTGGCACAAAGCCCGACAGGGGAAATTTCGCGCGTCAAGGTGCTGAGCACTGGAAGACTCCGGGCAACGGTCTCCATGGTCCTCGCCCAGGATCAGCTTGTCATCTCCTGTTCTACGACATTACCCGATAACTTTTTGGTGGGAGCTAATTTGATCGCATCAACGACAGGCATTCAGGTGGGTGAAATATTGCAGCATGATATCCGCTCCGGCAAATGCCAGCTTCGACGGGCCATGGATCATCAGTTGTGCAGTGGAGAGCTTCTGGAGTTAGACTTCGGGATGGAGGCACCAGTCCTGGCTGCTCGATTGATTACTCAAACCCCCCCTGAACGTCCTTTGCCCAGGGCAGCATTTCATCTGGCGACGACCAAGAGCACGAATGCGCTTCTGGAAAGAAAGGGCGACCCCACGGCTTTCGTCGTCACAAAAGGTTTCAAGGATCTGCTGAAGATCGGTGACCAGAGACGCCCAGATTTGTTTGCGCTTAACATCGATCAAGCGGATCCCTTGCACGATCTTGTTTTTGAATTTGATGAACGAATGGATGCGCTTGGTGATGTGCTTAAACCATTCGATGATGAAGCGTTTCATCAATTGTCTGATGCATTGCTTCAGGCTGGGTTTACGACCGTGGCCATTGCGTTTTTGCATGCGGTTCAAAATTCGGAACATGAGCGCAAAGCCCGGGAAATTTTACAAGGCAAAGGAATAAGACATATTTCCTGTTCCTCTGAATTAGCTCCATTTGTCAAAATACTGCCGCGCGCTGAGACGTCTGTCGTCAATGCCTATTTAACTCCGCTGATGGAAAGATACCTTGACGGGGTGGAGAGCGCCCTGAGCGGAGGTGACTTCCGCATCATGACCAGCGCAGGAGGCTTTGTTTCGCGGCGAGATTACCGAGCAAAAGACAGTTTGTTCAGTGGACCTGCCGGAGGAGTGGTGGGGGCATCCACGATTGCTCATCAATGTGGCGAGGGAAGGACCATTGCCTTTGATATGGGAGGCACGAGCACGGATGTTGCGCGGTATCATCATGGTTTTGATTATCAGTTCGAGCAACGCATCAGTGGTGTGCGGTTGATGTCGCCTTCACTCAGGATTGAAACAGTTGCCGCAGGTGGCGGCTCTATTTGCGGTTATGGTGCTGACGGCTTTTTTGTAGGTCCCCACAGTGCCGGGGCTTCACCTGGACCCGCCTCATATGGGGCGGGGGGGCCTTTGACCATAACGGATGTTAATCTATTGCTGGGTCGCATGGATCCGGGACTCTTTGGCATACCGGCCAGAATAGATGCTGCTCGTCAGGCGGCTGATTGTGTTTATCAATCGATTCCGCGCGAACGGATTTCAGATTTAAAAATAGATGCCATGTTGCAGGGTTTGCTGGACATAGCCAATGAGCGCATGGCTGATACGATCAGGGGGATTTCAGTGCGAGAGGGCTATGATCCCAAGGAATATGCCATGACCGCCTTTGGGGGGGCAGGCGGTCAGCATGCCTGTCGCATCGCAGAGATTCTGGGGGCGCAGCGTATTTTGTTTCCAGCTGATGCCGGTTTGCTGAGTGCTTTTGGTCTGCAGCATGCCCGCATGGAACGTTTTGCCCAAAGCGAGGTATTGAAATGTTGGGACGCTTTGGAGCCGCAATTTGACACCCTGGTCAAGAGGCTGGAGGAGCAGGCAGTGCAGGCCTTGTCTGATGAAGGTTTTGAAAAAGATAAAATCCTTTTGGCTCGGCGCATTGTTCAAGTCCGCATCCACGGGCAGGAATGTTCCGAGTCGATAGACTGGTCTCCAGGGCAAGATCTTGCTGCCATGTTCCGATCAAGATATCTCAATGTCTACGGATACTATCCAGCTGAAAAGCCGATTGAAATCGTCACATTGCGCGTGATTGCTGCCACTGAAAAGATCCCGCTGAAAAAAGAGAATTTTTCATATCAGGGAAAAGCTCAATCAGTCAGAACAATTCAAAGTTACGTTCAAAGTGAATGGCAGCAGATTCCGGTGTTCAGGCGCGAAGATCTTGCGGCAGGAGAATTCATGAAGGGCCCGGCTTTAGTTCAGGATGCCTTCAGTACAATGTGCATTGACCTTGGTTGGAAAGCCATTGTGGGAGACATGGGTACTCTGCGTTTGGAGAGAATCTGTGCGAGTCCACCAGAAAAGAGATCAGATGGGCCATCCATGCAATTCGAATTATTCACGCAGAGATTTTTCAGTCTGGTGAAGGAATCGGGCTTCATGCTTGAGCGAGTTTCCATTTCCACCAATGTGAAAGAACGTCTTGATTTTTCATGTGCCCTGCTGGATGCAGAAGGTGCATTGATTGTCAATGCACCTCACATTCCTGTTCACCTTGGAGCCATCGGTTTGTGCGTCCGAAAGTTGCTTGAGGAGTATCCAATGAATGAGGGCGACATGGTCGTGACAAACCATCCAGCTTATGGAGGGTCGCACTTGCCCGACGTGACCGTTGTCAGTCCCGCCTTTGCCACCTCAGGAGAGCTGCTGGGATATGTTGCAAATCGTGCTCATCATGCGGAAATAGGTGGCATTCGACCTGGCTCCATGCCGCCAGATGCCAGGCATCTGGGTGAAGAGGGAGTTGTGATACCTCCAACTTATTTATACCGCCGGGGAGAAGCACGTTTTGAAGCATTGGAAGTATTATTGAGCCATTCCACGTATCCGTCCAGGAACCCCAAGGATAATCTTGCCGACTTGCAGGCACAGGCGGCTGCCAATCGAAAGGGAATCCAGACGCTTGCACGATTGGCCGATGCCAACGGAGCTCAGACGGTTAAAAACCATATGATAGCCTTGAAGGAGCACGCGGCACAATTGCTGGCGAAGCGTTTGAAAGTGCTTGAGTACGGCAACTACAAAGCAGAGGAGTCGCTGGATGATGGGACTCTTTTAAAGGTATGCATTCATCATTCGAAACAAAGGTTTCAGTTTGATTTTACGGGTACGAAATTATCACATGAGGGCAACTTGAACGCGACCCCAGCGATCGTGAATAGTGTCATTCTTTATGTCCTAAGACTTTTGGTTTCCGACTCAATTCCGATGAATGAAGGGCTTTTGCAACAGGTTGAAGTCGTTTTGCCCCGCTGCTTGCTCAATCCTCCCTTTTCCGCCGACCCCGAACACTGTCCGCCAGTTGTGGGAGGTAATGTAGAAACCAGTCAACGCCTGGTGGATCTTTTGCTCAAGGCGCTGCGTTTGGCCGGCTGTTCTCAGGGAACCATGAATAACGTTATTTTTGGGAATGAATCGGTGAGCTACTATGAAACCGTTTGTGGAGGAGTGGGGGCAACGAATGAACATTCAGGCGCACATGCCATACATTCTCACATGACAAACACTGCAATCACGGATCCTGAAATTCTGGAAATGCGTTATCCCGTCCGTCTGCACCGTTTTGCCATACGGAAGGGCTCTGGAGGCAAGGGAGATTATTCTGGCGGAGATGGAATTGTTCGCGAATTTGAATTCCTGGCACCTGTATCACTTTCGTTGCTTACCCAGCATCGCGTCGAGGGTCCTTATGGCATGCTGGGAGGACACCCGGGGCAGACGGGCAGGCAACAGTGGATAAAGAAGGATGGTAGAACCCAAGAACTGGATTCCATCTGTGGGGTGGAAATCTCGCCGGGTGAAAGGCTGATCCTTGAAACGCCAGGTGGCGGCGGGTATGGTAATT
>MDTB01033973.1_pt1 | contig 58192 bp, 63 predicted proteins | sample 811161 | NCBI WGS metagenome assembly MDTB01 (sample SAMN05326650, study PRJNA326480) | marine metagenome | isolation source: seawater | place: Mediterranean Sea | collected 2009 | reverse complement strand
GGTAACTTCATGTCTTACTCTCATAAAGGTAAGCAATATGTTGGTATCTTATCAGGTGTAGGTGGTTGGGCTGGTATTGGTCTAGCTGCTGGTCTTACTGATCCAACTGCAGGTTTAGGTGCGGTGGGTGCATACTCTGCCCTATCAAACCACACTGCATTAGGTGGCGTATTAACTGTCTTCGCTCTACCGTAGTAGCGTAAAACAGTAATTTATTTAAAAAGCCCGATTAATTGATCGGGCTTTTTTTTTCAAAAAACTTAATTAAAATTCTTGAGATCTTGATATAATTAACAATATTTATAATATATATTTATATAATGATTAATGAGGGCTTGAAATATGAAATCAAATGTTAATAAATACATAGTAATTACATTCTTGGCTATCGGGTTTAGTGCAAAAGCAATCCCAACTCCCGAAGCGGTAGAACCACAATTCGATAAAGAAGATAACCCAACATACTCCATAAAGTATGGAAAAGGAGATAGGTTAAAGGATGATGGGACTCCTATGAATCTTATACAGATTGTTTGTCAAGGAAAAGCTGTTGATTTTGTTTCTGACGAAGAACTTGATCAATGCAGAGAAGATAAAAACCTAGTAAAAATGGAATATGGTTGGATGGACTTTGCAACCTACAAAGGTTGGAGAGCCTACCATGCAGAATGTCATGTTTGCCATGGACCTGACGCTATGGGAAGTACTTATGCTCCATCTCTAATGGTGTCATTGCAACAAGGTTTATCTTATGATGATTTCTTTAATGTTATTATGAATGGTCGAGGTGAGGCTGAAGGAGCTCAAAAGGGTAATGTTATGCCTGCTTTTGGAGCAAACACAAATGTTGCACCTCATGTTGAAGATATGTATCGTTACGTTCGTGCAAGAGCTGAAGGTAAAATTAGAAGGGGTGTTAGACTTCCAAAACTTCCTAAATTTAAAGAAGTAGAGTAATATCTATTTATAATGCTCCCCATTTTCTCATTATTCGTTGCACTACTTCTTAACTTTTCAGTTAATGCAAGGGAATCTGCTATAGAAGCGGTAGATACAAATAACTTAAGAGTTTGCGCAGATCCAACCAATTTACCTTTTTCAAATGAACAAGGTGAAGGTTTCGAGAATGATATTGCAGAACTTCTCGGAAGGGAATTAAATATTCCAGTTGTGTATGAATACTTTCCTCAAGTTATTGGTTATGTAAGAAACACATTAAATAAAAAAAAGTGTGACATAATTATTGGAATAACTGCTGGAAATGATTTGGTGCTTAACACAGTACCTTACATGAGATGGGCATACGGAATGCTATTTTTAAATGATAGTGGAATCGAGGTCGACAGGCCAAATCACCCTCAGTTAGCAGATTTGACCATTGGCGCCCAAGCAGGAACCCCGCCAACCTTCGTGCTTCAAAGATATAACTTGATGGGAAAAGTTCGACCATACAATTTAACCTTTGACCCCAGAAGAGCAATTATTGGCGAATCTATGATTGATGATTTAATTGATGGTTTGGTTGATATTGTATTTATGTCGGGTCCTATAGCTGTTTATTATTTAGAAAAAAAAGGGTTTGATAAAACCAAATATACTTTTATACCTTTGGAAACTACAGATCAAGGTTGGGGTAGAATGGACTACTATACGACGATGGGCGTTAGAGATGGTGAGACAGATTGGAAGAAAAAATTAAATAAATTTATAAAGTCTAATCAAAAGGAAATTGACCAAATATTAGCGAAACATAAAATACCTACGCTAAGTTTAAAACCTGGAAAAAGGAAAAAGAAAGATAGCACAACAGATGCTTTAATTAAAGGTCGCGCTCCAGTTAAATAGAGGAAGGCCCGAAGACGCGGGCCTTGATAGATAGTATTATATATATACTAAATCTCGCTTAAAAGTTTCTTTACTTTCTTTTTAGATTTACCACCAGTAACTTTCTTGCCTGCAATTGCATCCATGTTTGATGTATCACCTCCAACAACTACAATACCAATCATACCCATAGCTGCATGAGGTGAACACTGATATAGATAGATACCTGGAACTGTAAATTTAATATTTACAACCTCGCCTAATTTAGTTTTTTTTGGAAGATCAAAGCCATCCGGACCAGCAAGCATTTCAACATTATGGCCTTTATCTGTTGGCACCCATTCTATAGATTGGCCTGCGTCAATTTTAACCAATTCTTGGCTGTAAACCATTCTTTTTTTTGTCTCTTTATTCTTGTTAAGCATTTCGATTTTAATGTCTGCTGAAAATGCGCTTCCAGAAAACACTACAAAGAATAGAGTTAAAAAAATTTTTCTCATTTTATATCCTTTTATTAAAGTTCCTATAATAACATATACTTAATTATTTAAACGATGTTTGTCAATCACAATGATATTGACAATCAACTAGATTGGTGAATTAAATCTAACCCCATATCTTCTGTAGATAAACTCAGGCGGTGCCCTTCGCGCTTCCTCTGAAGCCATAGAAAATATGTCTCCATGTAAAGGAGATATTGAACAAGCTGGATCAGTATTTTTAGCGTCACCTGTTAAGGCCATCGCTTGACAACGACATCCTCCCCAATCAATCTCTTTTCTATCACAAGATTTACAAGGGTCTGGCATCCAATCTGTGCCTCTATATAAATTAAATGCCTCTGAATTCTCCCATATCCACTTTAAACTCTTTTCTCTTACATTATCAAATTTTAAATGAGGTATTGTTTCAGCTGCATGACATGGTAGCACTTCACCTTTTGGATTCATATTCATAAATCTTCTTCCCCAGCCTCCCATACAATTTTTTGGATGTTTTGCGTAGTAGTCCGGAATAACGTAATCTATTACCAACTTTCCTTTTAAGTCGACTCGAGCTTTTTCAACAATCTCAGTTGCATGATCAAGTTGTTCAGGTGTTGGAATAAAAGCAGCCCTATTCTTTAATGCCCATCCATAATATTGAACTTGTGCAATCTCCACTCTTTCTGCATCAAGATCTAGCGCCATCTGAATAAAGTTCCCCAAATTATCTATATTTTGTCGATGAACCACACAATTACAGGTTAAAGGCAATTCAACATCTCGAACCCATTTAGCAACCTCAAGCTTTTTGGCATGCCCACCCTTAAATCCTCCAATCCTGTCCGCATTCTCTTTATCTGTATCTTGGAATGAGAGTTGAACATGCTCAAGGCCAAGTTTTTCTAGCTTTTTAAGTCTATCAGGATTTAACAAAACACCGGAAGTAATAAGGTTTGTATAAAGCCCTTTGTGGGTACAGTGTTCAACAATATCCTCAAGATCATGCCTTACTGTTGGCTCGCCCCCAGAAAGGTGAATTTGATGCATCCCAATATCTACAGCTTGATCAACAACTGATTTCCATTCTTCTGTAGTCAGTTCACCAGTCTTTTTTTCCAGTTGTACTGGATTGGAACAATACGGACACTGCAAAGGACACCTATGAGATAGCTCGGCTAACAATGCAAGCGGAGCTTGAATTCCATGTTGTGAAGCAGTTTTTAAATCACTTGACTTTATTTTAATATTGTCACTTTTCATTCTTCTATAAAACCTTTATCAGATAATTCTTGTAACATTTCTATTACATCTTTCATTATAACCTCTTTTGGTGCACTAAATTTTTTTGATAAAAATTTAGAAATTTCAGCAACCGTAACTTTACCATCGATAAGTTTAAGGACCTCAACGGCAATTGGATCAAGCTTGACAAGTCTTTCAGGAGCCAAAACAACCCATTCATCCCTTGCTTTATTATGTCTGAACTTAACATGTTTTGGAAACTTTGGTTTAACATCTTCATTTATTTTCAATATATCTGTCATCGAAATCCTTTGGCTTGAAAGCTCCTGGAGGTACATGTCCATTTATATAAGAATGATACAATGCATCTTGCATAACCCATAGTACATCCGTCTTAAATTTTAAAGCATTACACACAGAGTCTTGTTCTTTTCTAGTTTTTGCATTTTCTAATGCATAAGCTAATACAAAGTCAGCATCATCCGTAGCTTGATCAACTCGTTTTTTAAAATAAGCCATAGTGATATCATTTATAAAATCATAATTTTCTAGCATACCAATTATTCTTTCTTTATGAATCTTAGGGGCAAAGAGTTCTGTTAATGATGATGTGACACCTTCTAAAATAGATTTTTCTCTGACAAAAGTTACATACGCATCAACTGCGAATTTAGTAGCCGGCAAAACTCCGTCCGTGGACTTTATATAATCTCTATCTAAATCAAGTCCATCAGTCAACTTATACCACCTTTCGATTCCTCCCTCGTCACCTTTGCGTCCATCATGATCAAGGATTCTTTGAATCCACACCCTTCTTAGTTCAGGGTCTTTAATTCTTGACATTAAGGCTGAATCTTTTATTGATATGTTAATTTGATAATAGTACCTATTTATCGCCCAAGCTTGAACTTGTCCTTTATTTAATTTTCCACTATGAAGTAGATGATGAAACCTACAATTATCATGGTACCTTTCATCACCAATATTTCTCAATCGCTCTTCAAATTCATTCTTAGTCATTAAAATTTGGTTTTTAAGCTTTTCTTCAGCAAGACTCTTCATATCTCAATCTCCATTCCATCGTAACTCACTTCCCATCCATTACCTTCAACAATTTTTCTCTCTTCAGAATCTCCTAAAAGAATTGGATTGGTTGTATTAATATGTATAAAAATTTTTCTTTTTACATCTAAATCTTCAAAAGCCCGCATTGATCCATCATCTCCAGAATTATTCATGTGACCCATCCTTTGACCAGTTTTTTCACCAACCTTAGTTGATGCCATTTCGTCGTTCTTCCATAAAGTTCCATCAAACAAAATAACTTTCGAGCCTCTAATTCTATTTGCTAACTTATCTGTCATCTTTGCACAGGCTGGAATATAAAAAAATGATTTATCCTCATTAGATGAATGTATTTTTAGACCAATTGTATCCCCTTCCTCGGTTCCAAAGTTTATTCCTTTTGATTCGTCCTCAAGCCAAAGAGCTATCTTGCCTGGAACTTCAAATGCCTCAATTTCAATATCAACGCCTTTTCCTTCTTTACTCTTAATTTCAAATTTTTCGTTCATCTGAAGCTCTCTTCTATCAACATAATCAGGGTTTAAAACATTGAAAATTGAATTTTCCTTTAATACTGAATGAACTCTTTTGTGAGCATATAATGATAGGTTTTGTCTTTCACGAAGAGTAAGCAAGCCAGCAACATGATCTACGTCACCATTAGTAAGAACAACACTACTTATGGGACTATGTCTTAGGCCTCGATTAGGATGCATTTGTTTGTTATTTAAAATTTGAGACCCCAAATCAGGTGATGCATTGAATAAAACCCAGTCCTCACCATTTGCTGTAACAGCAATTGATGATTGTGTTCTAGGCGATGTACCAACTTTGCCATTTCTGACTGTTTGGCTAACTCGACTATTACAATTCCATTGTGGTGAACCTCCACCAGCAGCTGAGCCTAATACTAAAACTTTTAACATTTCCCTCTTTAAATGCACCCCTTAAATCAAATTAGACTTAAGGGGGCAGTTGCTATTGCTAAGATTACTTCTCAGCGCAAGCGTATGAATTGATTTCTAGACCTACAGAGATCTCAGAAATCGTTGGTTTTGTCCAAGCCATAATTTACTCCTTATATGGTTTAGATTAATATAGCCCACCGTGGGCTATATTACTTATACTGAAATTTTATTAAAATAAGCTGATTTTTGTATTCATGCAGGATTCATTAATAAAAATCTCGTAATTCTTTTTTCTATTGAAGATAAGTAAGAATTTTTCTAGCTTGATATCCTAACCTTTGGGTATTGAAAACAGGTTCTTCGCATACATATTCAGTTAACCTTGTCCTCTGATCAAAAACTCGTGTGTTCCATTTTAGTTGAGAATCAGCATTTAAATATTTTTTGCTCTCTTTATCTGTTTTATCTTTTCTGTATTTTCTCAGCAATTTTGATGATTCTCCGATAGCTTTCCTCAAGCTTTCCTGACGCTCAACAAATTTTATAATACCTTTATACTGTCTAGATCTTCTATCCTTAGCTTTTTGATAAAGACCTGCAAATAAAAAAACCAATTTTTCTTTTTGTTCTGGTTTTTTTAAAATTCCTAAATATGAATATTTTTTAGCAAACTCTTCAATCAAAGCCGTGCCTTCTTCTTCACTAAGAGTTGGTTCAGCTAGAATATTCACATATTCAATAACATCATCATCTTTCCACCAATCTTTTAGAGGCTTTTCAATTGAAGGGCCCTGCCATATAGTGCTTAAATTTAATTTTGGATTATATACTTGATCACAAGGCCATTTTTTTGGAGGCTCTTGAAGTGCATTGGCCGGTGATTGTATTAATAAAAAAAATGTTAAATATATATATATGTATAAATGTTTTCTTGTTCTCATTACTTCTCCTTTAAAAATTGACTACTTCACTATAAACTTTCCGACCATTCCTTTACTTTGAAGTCTTTCTATCTCAAAGTCGTATTCACCAGGTCTTATGGGTACAAACTTTATCTCAATTTCTCCTTCTCTCTCAAACTCTATTTCATTAAGAATGGGAGCATCGATTTCAACACCCTCAATTTCAATCGAACGGATCCAAATATTTCTAAAAAATTCCTCAGCTTCCAGTTCATATTCTTTGAATCCCATTCTAGATATTTCTAATCGATATGCTTTTCCTGTTTCCATGTTAAATATCTTCTGAGACATATCATAATCACTCTTATCTGAACCCAGTTTTAATTCAAGTTTCTTTGATCTTATTGAAAGATCCCCCTTAGAAAAGGCAGTTGAAAATATTAAAAATGTTATACAGACAGATACTAAAATAATTTTCATCTTTATTTTCCTCCTTTTTTCTGCAAGTTTCCTCTTCCAGGATCATACCCTAATATTGATAAAAATAAAAATATCAGCGTAAATATTAAAATACCAATTGTATACTCTATATTAATCTGTGAATAAAGTGAAAATCTTATTGATTCTACCGCATAAGTAAAAGGATTATAAAAACACACATAATAAAGCCATTCGCTAGTTTCCTCAATTTTCCATAAAGGATATAAAGCTGATGATGCAAAAAACATTGGAAAAATAACAAAGTTCATAACACCAGCAAAATTTTCTAATTGTTTTATTGCTGAAGATAAAAACATACCAAGAGAACCAAGCATTAAACCTGACACTATAAGAGCAGGAAGAATTGTAAAATATCCCGAAATTGGAGGAATAATATCCCAAAAAGATGCTATTATTAGAAAAGCATAAACCTGAAGTATTGAAACAAAGACACCGGCAAGTAACTTTGAAATCAACAAAAACCATCTTGGTATTGGGCTAACCAACATTGTTTTCATGCTACCCATTTCTCTGTCATAAACCATTGAAAGAGAACTCTGCATACCATTGAACAACTGAATCATAGCTATTAAACCTGGAGCAATATAAACCTCATAAGGTATGTAAGTTTCATAGGGAGGAATTATTGCGACTCCAAGCACAGATCGAAATCCTGCTGCAAAAATTCCCAACCAAACCAATGGTCTTACTAGTGCAGAAAAAAAACGTTCTTTTTGATGTATGAATCTTAAGGCCTCTCTTATGACTATACCTTTAAAACATCTTGTATATACAATAAGTTCCATAGTTAATTATATTCCTACTAATTTATTAAATGCATCACGAATATTTTTTGTTTTAGTTTTTTTTACAATTTTTGAAACATCTCCAGATTCAATAACTTTTCCATTATGAATAATTATTACTTTTTCTCCCTTATCAATTTCGTCAATTAAATGGGTTGCCCAAAGAACTGCCATATTATTTTTTTTACATAAATTTTTGACATGTTTCAATATCAATTGCCGAGAGCCAATATCTAGACCAACTGTTGGTTCATCTAAAAGCAACAATTTCGGTTTGTGAAGCAGTGATCTCGCAATTTCAACTCTCCGTCTTTGCCCTCCGGATAATGCTCGAACTTTATTTTTGATCTTATCATCTAATTTTATTCTACTTATTTCATTTTCAATTCTTTGGTTGGCTTCAGAAGAACTTATTCCATGAAGTGATGAGTGATATTGAAGATTTTCTTTGACACTTAAATCTAGATCTAATGTTGGTTGCTGGAAAACAACTCCGATATTTTTCAGTGCACTAACAGAATTTTCCCTCACATCAAATCCATAAATTTTTATAGATCCTGAATTATTATTATAAAGCCTTGTAATTAAAGAGTAGAGTGTTGTCTTACCAGCACCATTTAGTCCTAATAATACTGTAAAATCCCCTGAATTAATATTTAGGTTTATATTGTCAAGTGCAGTAAAGTCCCCAAAGTTATGGGAAACATTTTTTATTTCTAACGCAACATTCATTGAGTTTGTTTAATTATCAAGGTTTCACTTATCAGGACTTATAACTACGCCCCATGGAAATCTTCCAACTTTGACTGATTTTTCAACTTTAAGTTTATCAACATTAATAAAAGAAACATCATTGCTCACTCCATTAGTACTTAATAAAGTTTTTTGATCGGGTGTGAAAGCGAGTTGCCATACTCGCTGACCAACAAGTAAATACTTTAATACTTCTTTTGTTTTTTGATCAATAACTGCAACTCTATTTGCAGGACCGAGTGCTACAAATGTAAGATTTCCGTCTTTACTGTGTCTGACACCTACTGGTTGAATACTTTCTTCGTTTACTCCCGGAATCTCAAAACCAATCGTATGTGTTACTTCTTTTGAATCAGGATTGATTACTTTTACAGTACCACCTATTTCAGATGACACCCAAACCTCTTTATCATCAGGCGTAAAAACTGCCACTCTAGGCCTTGCATCTACTAGAACATTTTCTGTAATTTCTAGAGTATCTGTATCTATAAAATGTGCCATATTAGTAGTTTCGGAGGTGTTAACTAAAATTTTACCATTGTTTGTAAGTCCCATACCTTCAGGTTCAACACCAACAGGGATATCATCAATTATCATCTTGTCATTCATATCGACAACAGTTACCATGGCATCATCCTCATTAGCAATGTAAAGAACATCACCTTCTGGAGACAAAATAAAAAGCTCTGGATCGGGGCCCGAAGGCAAATGATACTTAAGTTTCATTGTTTCTGCATCTCTAACTTCAACTCTATCATCATCCGATGTGGCAATAAGAACGAGCTTACCATCCTTAGACAATATGATTCCTCTCGGTCTTTGTCCAACTTTGACTGTTTTTATAACTTTTTTCTTTGAAATATCTATAACGCTGACTGTGTTGTCCTTTTCGTTAGTGATGTAAGCTAAATTAGCTTTTACAAGGGTTGTGCTGCAGAAAAATAAAAAAGTTATTATTAGAAAGTTTACCTTCATGAGTTTTAATGTATTTAAAAATTTAAAATTTACAAGCAGATTCGGGTCTATCTTTACCTAATGTATCAAGTTCACTTAAGGGATGAATATACCCTTCTTGTGGAGAAACTGATACCATCGACCTCGGCGCAGCCAATAAAACCGGTTGTCTTAACTGTCCATTCCAAGATCTAAAAGAGACTTTAACACCTTTATAGGCACCCAAACCAAATTTTTCACCTAATAAATATTTTTGTATTTCTTTAACATCATTATTTTTAGTCCGAGAAATAGTTTCTCCAATAGCTCTTACTGCTGTCCAGGCATGATAGTCAACCTCGGTCATCCACCTACCACTTTCTCTTCTAAACCTATTTTGCATTTGGGTTGCTCCCCACTGCTCATGAGTACGGTGCCATGAATTAGGTTTCAAGCCTTGTGTTCCAACAACAGGTCTTGGGTCCCATGTTCTATAAGGTAAGTATTCTCCGAACTCACCTTCTTCATCAGCAACAACAATAACATCATAGTTCGGACCTTTTGTAAAAATTGGCACTTCCTTTCCTGCCGTTCTTCTCAAGTCCGAAGAAAAGTCCCAAGTTTTTTCTTCTTTAATTTTAACATTAAATTTTTTTGCTGATTTTTTGAGTGAGTCAGCATAAAGGCGATCATTTTCTTTTGGTCCGGTGATTAAAAACCATTTTTTCCATTTTTTTTTCACCAAATATTGAGTAAGTGCATCAGATAGAATTGAGTGACTTGGTGGAATATGAAAAAAATTTTTCCTGCACTCCTCATTTCTTAAAGAGTCATTTTTTGCTCTTACACTAAAAATTAATACATCATTGATTCCAGCTATATTCATCAAAGACAATAATTCATTTTCATTTAAATCCACAACAAAAAATTTTTTTCCTTCTTTCATTAACTTTTTAAATTCACTTTTGAGATCCTCGTTTAACAGGATTGTGTGATATTCAATTTTATAATCATGCCCGAGAAACCTTCCAGTTGTGAGGTTGTCTTCGATAGCTAATTTGACACCATAAAACCCTTCATCTTCGAGGATAGGGTCAAGGTTTGAAAGCACAGCCGGAACCTCTCTCTCTCTAGAAACAAAAACTATATCTGTTGTAATTGTAATTTCTTTTTGAAAAGCTTTTTTACCTCTTTTCTCAATTCTTTTTTTTCTTTCCAAGTTAATTTTTTTTCTTTCTTCCAATTGTTTGATGGAAAGCTCTCTCGATTCAACACTAAATGAAAAAGTTAACAGAAAAATAAAAAATATATTAAAAAATATCTTTGATCTCATAATGTTTCCTAACTATAAATAAATTTTACAAAATGTTAATCTAAAATTATATGAAAAAAAAAAAATTCTACCAAATTAATTCGATCCGGGTCAATTAGAACTGAATTTATGGAAACAAGTGAACCATTATTCCTTACATCGGGATTTGTATATAAAACTGCTCAGGAAGCAGAGGAGGCATTTAAGGATAAAAAAGAAAGATTTTTGTATTCTAGATTTGGTAATCCGACAGTAACTATGCTCCAAGATAGATTGGCTGCAATTGAAGGAGCAGAGGTCTGTTGGGCAACCTCAACTGGTATGTCTGCAGTATTTACAATATTCATGTCATTTTTAAAAAGTGGAGATAGGGTTGTGGCAGGAAGAGCTCTTTTTGGAAGCTGTCATCATGTACTAACTGTAATTCTTCCAAAATTTGGCATCGAAGTTGAATTAGTGGATGGTAAAGATTTAAATAGTTGGGAGAAAGCTCTTAAAAAAAAAACCTCTATGATCTTTTTTGAAACCCCTTCAAACCCTTGCTTGGAAATTATTGATATCAAAGAAGTTACAAAGTTAGCAAAAAAAATTGGCGCATTGGTTGTTGTCGATAATGTTTTTGCTACCCCACTATTACAAAAACCAATTGAATTAGGAGCAGATTTAGTTATGTATTCCGCAACCAAACACATAGATGGGCAGGGGAGAGTTCTTGGTGGTGCAATACTTGGGGGTAAAAAATACTGTAATAAATTTATTAAACCTTTTATCAGAAATACAGGCCCATCCATAAGCCCCTTCAATGCATGGGTTTTAATCAAAGGGCTTGAAACGCTAGAATTAAGAATCAGACAACAGGTCAAAAACACAAAACTAATAATTGATTATTTGAAAAATTCAAAATTTATTAGTAGAATTTACTACCCCTTTCTCGAGGGTTCTTCACAATTTAAATTAGCAAAAAAACAAATGAAAGATGGTGGCAATATTGTTTCTTTTGAAATAGCTTCTAAAAAAAATGAAAAAAAACAAAAATCATTTTCATTTTTAAATAATTTGTCTTTAATTAATATTTCAAATAATCTAGGAGATACCAAATCATTGATCACTCACCCTGAAACAACAACTCATCATAGGCTTAATAAAAAAGAAAAAAAAGAACTAGGAATCACGGAAAATTTAATAAGACTATCAGTTGGATTGGAAGATCCAGAAGATATAATCAGTGATATTGACAACTCTCTAAAGAATTTAAAATAATAAGAATTTATTATGAAAAAATATAAAGTGACTGTTTTTGTTGAACCAACTTATCTTGAGGATCATTCAGATCCCTTTGAAGATTCTTATCTATGGGCATATAAAGTAATTATAAAAAATAATGAAAAAGAAAAAATTAAATTGATTGGTAGACATTGGAAAATTTTTGATTCGAATGGAACAATAAGAGAGGTTAAGGGAAAGGGCGTTGTTGGTGAGCAACCCACAATTGAACCAGGTGATGAATTTGAATATACAAGTGGAACACCCCTAAAAACTAGTTCAGGCATAATGCATGGTAGTTACCAAATGCAAAATTCGGATGGTATGGAGTTTGAAGTAGACATACCTGCGTTTTCATTAGATATTCCAAATACGGAAAATAACTTAAATTAGATATGGAAAACTTAAAATCCTCTCTTTTTATAATTGGAAATTTGTTAGTTTTCTTTTCAATTTATTCCTTTATACCTGGAATTATAGATTACTTTTATAACGGAACGGATTGGGTAGTTTTTTTTGTTATTTCCATAGTATGTCTTTTTACAGGTCTAAATGTTTCATTTATTTTTAAAAGAAAAGATAAAGATGTTGAAATCTTATCAGCTTTTTTGTTAACATTTATTTCCTGGATAATTTTAACATTTATTGGTGCCTTACCTTTTTTTCTTGGAACCACAAATCTTTCTCTTACTGATTCTTTTTTTGAATCAATGTCCGGGCTTACCACAACTGGTGCAACTATAATTCAGAACCTTGATAATACATCTAAGTCAATATTGATTTGGCGAGCTATGCTTCAATGGCTTGGCGGAATAGGGATAATCGTTATAGCAATTGCAATTTTTCCAATTTTAAAAATTGGTGGGATGCAATTATTTCAGAGTGAATTCAGCTCAAAGGAAGAGAAAGTTCTTCCAAGAACAACAAAAATTGCTACTGGAATAGGATTCGTTTACTTATTTTTAACACTAACTTGTTCTCTTGCATTATTCCTTTCTGGAATGACATTATTTGATAGTATTTCTCATGGAATGACAATAATTGCAACTGGAGGGTTTTCAACTAAAGATATGTCAATTGGATTCTTTGATTCAGTATACACAGAAATTGTTACTATCTTTTTCATGATTGTCTCTTCGCTACCATTTATTTTGTTGTTTCAATCAATAAGGGGTAAATTTGTTGATTTAGTAAAAAGCTCGCAAGTTCAATTTTTCTTAGTTTTAATCTCTTTGGTCACGGTAATAGTAGCTTTTTGGCTTAAAAGATATTATGAGGTTGATTTTTTTCAATCATTAAGAATCTCAGCTTTTGCAGTTGTATCTATATCTACAGGAAGTGGATTTAGCACTTATGACTTCAGTGTGTGGGGATCATTTACAACATTATTATTCTTATTTTTGATGTTAATTGGTGGATGTTCAGGATCGTCTAGTTGTGGATTAAAAATCTTCAGGATACAAATACTTTTAAAATCATCACTTACACTGATCAAAAAAATAATTCAGCCGAGAGGAGTTTTCATTCCGACATACAATACTAGAGAAATCAGTGAAGACGTTTTAACTTCCGTTACCGGATATTTTTTTTTATATATTTTTATTTTCGCAACACTCAGTTTAGTACTAGCCTTTGATGGTCAAGAAATTCTTACTTCTTTATCCGGGGCTGCAGCAACACTAGCCAATGTTGGGCCTGGATTAAATGAAACAATTGGACCTAGTGGAAATTATTCTTCAATTTCAAATTTCACAAAAATTTTTTTATGCCTTGGAATGCTTATTGGAAGATTGGAACTTTTTCCAATACTAATTTTACTTTCTCCTCAGTTGTGGAAAAAGTAAATTCTAGATTTTTTTCAAACACCACAAAAGGATAGCTTGATGAGCATAAAGTCTGTTTTCAGCTTCAGACCAAACTAAGGAATTATGACCATCTATAATTTCGTCTGTAACTTCACATCCTCTATGAGCAGGCAAACAATGCAAAAAATAGGTGTTTCTATTCGTCTTTTTAACAAGTTCTTTGTTAATCTGAAACTTTTCAAACTTTTTCAATCTCTTAGAATTACTTTTCATTCCCATTGATACCCAGGTATCTGTAATTATCACATCCGCATCTTTAACAGCCTTGGAGGGGTCCTTAAAAAGTTCTATCTTTCTTGGACTAATATTTTTTAATATTTTTTTCTCGGGAAAGTTTCCCTGAGGGCATGAAATATTTAGTTTGAAATCAAAATGCGTGCTTGCATGAATCCAAGAATTACAAACATTGTTTCCATCCCCTATCCAACAAATATTTAAATTATCTATAGATTTAAATTTTTCTTGCAATGTCATTATATCGGCAATTATTTGACATGGATGACTTCTATCAGTTAATCCGTTTATTATTGGAACGGTTGAAATTTTAGAAAGTTTGTATAGTTTTTCTTCATTTGAACCTCTATGAACTACTATATCAACATATCTGGATAATACTTTCATCGTGTCTTCTAAAGACTCACCTCTACCAAGTTGAGAGTCTGCGTGATCTAAAATCACAACATCACCATTTAACAGCTTCATCCCTACTTCAAAAGACACTCTTGTTCTTGTAGAGGGTTTTTCAAAAATCATTGCTAGAATTTTCTTTTCTTTAAAATATTTTTTTTTGTAATTTTTTTTGATTTTATGACTTTCACTCAAAATCAAATTAATCTCTTTCTTATCAATTTCATCTATGTTTAAAAAATGTCTAAATAATTTTTTCATCTTTTTGTTTATAAGCTTGAAAAAGCTTTATCTATTTTTATTATTGCTTCTTCAATGTGTTTCGTCTCTAATATCAAAGGCGGCAACATTCTTATAACATTTTGTCCAGCTTTAACAGTGAGCAACTTTTCTTTTATCAACGCCTTTATTAATAATTCATTATTTTCAACCGCTTCCAAACCAATCATTAATCCTATTCCTCTAACTCCAGATACTAACTTTGGAAATTTTGGCAGAATTTCAGTCTTGAGACGCTTTCTCAAATTAAAACCAATTTCTCTTACATGGTCTAAAAAATCTTCATTTAATACAAAGTTCAGCACTTCATCAGCCACAGCCATTCCAAGTGGGTTTCCTCCAAAAGTTGAACCGTGTGATCCTAGGTTCATCGATTTAGAAGTTTTTTTATCTAATAACAGAGCTCCAATTGGAAAACCTCCACCTATTCCTTTAGCTACAGCCACTAAATTAGGTTTCAACTCCTTTACCCACTCTGTTGCTAAAAATTTTCCAGTTCTTCCAACACCACATTGAACTTCATCAAAAAATAGTAAAATATCATTATCATCGGACATTTTTTGAAGGTCTCTCAAGTATTGTTTTTTTGCTGGAGTAATTCCTCCCTCTCCTTGAACTGTCTCAATCATGATCGCTGCCGTTTCTTTATCAATATTTTTTGATACGTCTTTACTATCATTAAATTCAACCTGCTTAAATCCCTTCAATACAGGTTCAAATCCATCAGTAAGTTTGGATTTTCCACTTGCTGAAATAGCGGCATAAGTTCTTCCATGAAAGGCATTTTTAGCACAAATTATATTGAATTTCTTTTTATCTTTATCACTAAAATATTTTCTTATTGCTTTGATGCCTGCCTCAACAGCCTCTGTTCCCGAATTACAAAAAAAAACAGATTCAGCAAATGTATTTGTAGTAATTTTATCAGCTACAATTTGTTGATTTTCAATTTTGAAAAGATTTGAACAATGCCATATTTTTTCAGCTTGATTTTTTAATGCTGATATTAATGATGGATGACTATGACCCAAACTTGTAACACCAATCCCGCTTGTAAAGTCGAGATACCTCGTGCCCTCTTTAGAGTATAAATAAACTCCATCTCCATGATCAATTTCGATATTTAAAGGGTTATATACATTGAGTATACTCATTTACGACCTTAGCCCAAAACCTTTTTTAAAAACATATATGGTAACTATCAAAGAAATTACATTGCAGCTTAATAAAACTATCAAACCTATCAATAAATTACTATCACCTTGACCTAAAAAACCAAATCTAAATCCATCAATCATATAAAAAAATGGGTTCCAACTAGCTAAAAAATGCCAAAAATTTGGTAATCTGTCTACTGTGTAAAAAGTACCTGAAAGAAATGTAAGTGGTAATATAATGAAATTTGTTATAGATGCCATATGATCAAACTTTTTGGCCCAAATACCGCATAAAATACCTAACAAAGATAAAAACAATGAACATGAAATTCCAAAATAAATTACAATCATTAAATTGTAAATTTTAATAGGTACGAAAAAATAAATTAATATTCCAACCGATAAACCAACCAACAAACCTCGTGTCACCCCCCCTAGACAATAAGAAAAGGTTAATTCTAACTCTGACATTGGTGGCATTAGCACGTCAACAATATTACCTTGAACCTTAGAAATTAATATAGAAGATGATGTATTTGCAAATGCATTTTGCATTATTGACATACAAATTAGACCAGGAGCCAGGAATTCCGAGTAAGAAAAATCACCTGTAACTAAAAAATTTCTATCCATCGACAATGTAAGAATTAGGTAAAATAAAATTGTAGTGATTGCTGGCGCGAGAATCGTCTGAGCAAAAACACTGAAAAATCTCTTCACCTCTTTCTTATAAAGAGTGAAAAAACCCGTCCAATTGAAACCTTTAAAACTTTTTATATTATACATAACTCACATATGATTTAATTCTTAATGAAAATAAATATTAATTATGATATCTGACTATTTAAAAAAGTATTCAACCTATTATCTATCTAGGTACACTGTTACCCAAAAAAAATTTGAGGATATCTTAAAAAAAAAAATCACCAAGGATTTTTTAGAAAAAAAAATTTCCGAAACACAATTTCTACAATTTGAAACTCAGATCTCATTAGTTGTAAAATACTTCAAAAAAATTGGGTTTTTCAATGAAAAGAATATGTTAGAAGTTTTGTTTGAAAATCTTGTGGGAAAGGGTTATTCGAAAAAAAAAATCAAATTTAAAATCTTATCGGCAAAATATGATACTCAAATCTCCAGTGAATTTCTTAATGAGAAATTTAATGATAATAAACTTAATAAAACACTTCTAGAAAATTATCTGAAAAAATCTAAAGTGCTAGAAAAGCAAAAAAAATTAAATATTTCAGACAAGCAACTTTTTGGTAATATATTAAAAAAATTAGCTGGACAAGGTTTCGATTATGAAGATTCTATTAAAATCCTTAAAGATATAATCCCAAATGGAGATATTTAACAAAATCCATGAAAATTTTTTATTTGCAAATGAAATAGTTCTTTACGGAATTTCTTTATCAAACTTCTTATTTTCTCTTTTCTTTTTTATTTTTTTTATTGTTTTCAGAAACTTCTTAAAAAAAATAGTAGTCAAAAAGTTTTCAATTGTTTTGAGATTTTCTGATAAAAAAATTAAAGAATCGTTTATCAACTCAATTGATAAACCAATTGAGTTTTTTGTTATAGCTATTGGTATTTTTTCTGCCACAAACCTATTGAATGCTCCTCAGAAAATTAATATTTTTTTTAATAACATCAATCTTTCACTTTTTACAATTTTAATTTTTTGGTTAATAAGTAAAATCATAGAACCTCTAAGTTATAAGATAAAAAATCTGAAGACTGTATTAACAAAGGACCTTCTTGACTGGCTGATTAGTGCTATTAAAATTGTTGTTTTTATTTTTGGTTTTTCTGCTGTTCTTGAGTTGTGGGGAATAAGAGTAGGACCTATCATCGCTGGTTTAGGATTATTTGGTGTTGCGGTAGCATTGGGTGCTCAGGATTTATTTAAAAACTTGATATCCGGTATTTTAGTTTTAATAGAAAAGAGGTTTAAGAAAGGTGATGTAATTATAATTGAAAATATCATTGAAGGTTGCGTTGAAAAAATTGGTTTTAGATCAACGGCAATAAGGAAGTTTGACAAATCATTATGCTTTATTCCTAATTATCAATTTGCAGAGAACGCCGTGATAAATATAACTGAGATATCAAACAGAAGGATTAACTGGATAATTGGAGTAGAATATAAAACCACAGTAACCCAGTTGAGGCAAATTTGTATTGATATTGAAGATTCTATCCATTCAAATAAAAAAGATTTTATTGTATCTGGATCCACTCCAGTCATCGTAAAAATAAATGAATTTGCTCCCAGCTCCATCGATATTCTTGTTCGCTGTTTTACAAAAACTAATGACTACACAAAATTTATCGAGGCTAAGGACAGACTTGCTGTTGAAATCAAAAAGATAGTTGAGAAAAGGAAATGTTCTTTTGCTTTTCCATCTCAATCCCTGTACATAGAGAAGTAACTATCAACCAAAGCTTTTCAGCTTCTTATCAAATGATGACCAGACACCTTCTTTTCCATCCCAGTTGCCTGATGTGGCAACTTTTGAATATTCTGTAGCTCTTGCTTCAAAAAAATTGGCATGTTCTACTCCATTTAATATTTCAGTTAGCCATGGTAAGGGATGTTCTTTGATTCCAAACATTGGTTCTAGGCTTAATTGTTTTAACCTCCAATCAGCTATATACCTTATATAACTTTTAATATCATTAGGTTCCATCCCCTCAACCGATCCCATTTCAAAAGCAAGGTCGATAAAATTATCTTCTAATTCTACCACTTTCTCACAACATTCAATGATTTCACTCTTTAACTTTTTAGTCATACATTTGGTTTCTTTAACAAACTCGTGAAAAAGCTTTACCATTCCCTCACAATGAAGAGATTCGTCTCTTACCGACCATGTTACAATTTGCCCCATACCCCTCATTTTATTGTGCCTTGGAAAATTTAAAAGCATGGCAAAACTAGCAAATAATTGCAAACCTTCAGTAAACCCACCAAACATGGCAACCGTCTTTGCTATTTCATGATTTGAGTCGACCGTAAATTGTTGCATATAATCATGTTTGTCAGCCATTTCTTTATATTTTAGAAAGGCTGAAAACTCTGTATCAGGCATACCAATTGTTTCTAGTAAAAGTGCGTATGCCGCTATGTGAACTGTTTCAATGTTTGAAAAGGCAGACATCATCATTTTAATTTCAGTTGGCTTAAAAACTTGTGAATATCTCTCCATATAATTATCATTTACCTCAACATCAGATTGAGTAAAGAATCTAAAAATCTGTGTTAGAAGATTTCTTTCGTTATCATTTAACTTTACTACCCAATCCTTACAATCTTCACCTAATGGAACTTCTTCCGGCATCCAATGAACTTGTTGCTGCCTTTTCCAAAAGTCGAAGGCCCATGGGTATCTAAAAGGCTTGTAAGAGTGTGAAGAGGTTAATAAACCAGGTAGTGTTTTTTCTATAATTTTTTTGTTATTTCCGTCCATTTTTTCTCCTTAATTATTGTTTTTAATGACTAACTTTATTGACATGACAAGCATTCTTCATAATCAGTTTTTTCTTCAACTATTTTTTTTGAGGGCCACTGTTTGGTGTTATCCGCCTCAACACCAGCGTAACTGGCCCTTTGAATGGATTTAGATCTACAGTAATACAAACTCTTTATTCCTAACTCCCAAGCCTTCCAATGTAACATCATCAGATCCCATTTATCAATATCAGCTGATAAATATAGATTTATTGACTGGCTTTGGCATATATACGGTGTCCTATCTGCCGCCATTTCTATTATCCATCTTTGATCTATTTCAAATGCAGTTTTGAAAACAGACTTTTCACTTTCATTTAATTCATTGATATGACAAATTGATCCATCATTTTCCAGTATTGTTTGCCATACTTTTTCAGTATTAATACCTTTTGAGTCTAGAAGGGCTTCCAGGTATTTATTTTTAACAGTAAAGGAGCCAGAAAGTGTTTTATGTGTATAAATATTTGCAGGAATTGGTTCAACACAAGCACTTGTTCCGCCACAAATAATACTTATCGAAGCAGTTGGAGCTATGGCTAATTTGTGACTAAACCTAGCCTTTACGCCCATCTCTGAAGCATCAGGACATGGGCCTTTCTCCATCGCTAATATCAACGATGCTTTATCAGCTTCTTTTTTTAAGTGTTTAAAAAACTTAGCATTCCAACTCTTTGCAATAGCACTTTCAAATGGAATACCTTTTTTTTGAAGAAAACTATGAAAACCCATTGCACCTAGACCAACAGATCTTTCCATTTTAGCAGCATAAACAGCGTTTTTCATTGACTCTGGAGCATTTTCTATAAAATCGTCAAGGACATTGTCCAAAAATCTCATGATATCCTCAATAAATTGAGGCTCCTTTGACCATTCATCCCAAGTCTCTAGATTAACAGAAGAAAGGCAACAAACTGCTGTTCTATCTTTTCCGTGATGATCAAGTCCCGTATGAAGCATTATTTCACTACATAGATTAGATGTCCTAACTTTCATACCGAGTTTTCTTTGATGATTAGCCATATTTTTATTAACAGTATCCATGAAAACTAAATATGGTTCGCCCGTTTGCATTCTTGTCTCTAAAATCTTTTGCCAAAGCTCTCTTGCATTGATTCTTCTCAGAGTTTCATTGGTCTTTGGACTTTTTAAGCTAAACTCTTTATTATGCTTTACACACTCCATAAATTCATCTGTAATATTTATACCATGATGAAGGTTAAGGCTTTTTCTATTAAAATCTCCAGAAGGTTTCCTTATTTCAAGAAACTCTTCTATTTCAGGGTGGTGAATATCGAGATAGCATGCGGCCGACCCTCTTCTCAGTGATCCCTGAGAAATTGCTAGCGTAAGTGAATCCATAACCCTAACAAAGGGTATAATTCCTGAGGTCTGCCCGGATTTTTTAACTGTCTCGCCAATTGATCTTACTTCACCCCAATATGTTCCTATACCCCCTCCATTTGATGCAAGCCAAACATTTTCTCCCCAAGTAGATAAAATCCCATCAAGGCTGTCATGAACAGTGTTTAGAAAACATGAAATTGGCAAACCTCTCTTTGCACCCCCGTTAGATAGAATTGGAGTAGCAGGCATAAACCATAACTTGGAAATATATCCATAAATTCTTTGAGCATGAGAATCATTATCACTATAGCATTTGGCAACCCTCATAAACATGTCTTGGAACTTCTCCCCAGGGAGAAGATATCTATCTTCAAGAGTTGCTTTTCCAAAATCAGTTAGAAGTCTATCTCGGGCATTATCCGTAGAGAGATTCTTTTTATCTGATATTATTTGTTTTTCTTCTAATTTTTCTTCTAGTTTTTCATCTGTTAAACTCAAAACATTGACATTTGATTGTTTCATTAAAAATTTCCTACCTTAAAAATTGATCGACACAACATATAGTAATAAAAGTAAATATATTGTCAACCTGTAGTATTAAAGTTTTTATTTTTTTTTGGCGTGCCCGGAGAGAGTCGAACTCCCAACCTTCTGATTCGTAGTCAGATGCTCTATCCAATTAAGCTACGGGCACATAACATTTAACTAATATATTTACTCAAAATTACATTTATAACTTGAAATTTTAAAAAGATTAATTCTAAAAAAATTTTTTTTGTTTATTTTAGGTATTTTATAGGATATAAATTATAAAAATCGAATTATTGTTAACAACACTTAAATTATGCGTATATAAAAATGATAAAAAAATATTTTAACTTTCTAGCTCTCACTTTTATTTTCCTAAGTTACTCATGTACAGGCGTACAAGACTATGTTTTTCCATCTCTTTCAGACGAAGAAGTTGCAGCACCCCCCGCGCTTGAAGAAGTCCCAGTAGCCGTTGATGAATTTAACCAACAATCAAATTCTCAGGAAATTGCACCATCTCAATATGCCCCTCCACCAGCAATTACTCCGACTCAAGTTGTAAATAACACTGGACCAACTGGAACTTTTGTTGGAGGCAAAATCAACCAATTCAGAGCAGATTTAACAAGTATCCAAAATGCTATCTCATCACACAACAACGATTTTCTAAGATTTAAGGATCTTGTTGATGAACAGACCTCGGTTTATCAAGGTTTGTCAAGTGCTATTAGGTCTAGACTTCAAATAGGTACAACTCCAGGCAACCCAATCCTAGTGGGTCAATGGAATGACTCACAACGAGCTCTAGAAGATATTCAAAATAACGTCAATAACTTACAAATTGTTAATAATAGAGTTACTGCTGATGCAGCACTCATAGGTCACCTCAAAAATGCAATTGATTCAAGTTTTTTCATTTCCGGAGCAATCGATGAAGATCACAACCAGTTAAAGGTTTTAAAAGATGACGTTCAAAGAACATCGGTATTATATGACAGGTTAATGACCGAACTTGAAGAAAAGATTTCAAGAGAAATAAAAATTCTAAACGATGAAAGGGAATACATGAAGAAGTTAGCTGAAGATGTTGAAGTTGGTAAGTTTGGGGGAAGCGTTAGTGCACCTCCAACAAAATCTAGCTCCAGTAAAGCTCAGCAAAATGAATCCGCATCACCAAAGCAAATCAGAGTTGCTCCCATCAACTACGACAATGCAATCTTAGTTATAAAGTTTGATGACTCAAACTTTGATTATTCAACTGCATTATTTGAGTCTATATCCGGAGCATTAGAGCAAATGCCATCCGCAGGATTTGAAGTTGTTGCTGTTAGCCCCTCAGGTGGCTCAAGCTACGCAGACCAGGCAAGAGATAGAGCTTCAGATGTTTTTTCAAAAATTGTTGAGATGGGTGTTCCAACAGAAAGACTTTCGATTGCTTCCTCCACAAGTTCTTCAGCTCAGGCTGAAGAAGTTCATATTTATCTTAAAAACTAAGTTGTAATCTTATCTTCAAATAGTTTTACATGACCTCTTATAGCCATGTTGTCAATTAACCTTATACCCTCAATTGAAACTGAAATGAAAACTCTGCACTTGCTTGGTTGATTGTCAGGCTTAGTTAAATCTATTTCTTTTAAGATTTCTAAATAAATTACTTCCATTATTCCTGAAGTTTTTAAAGATTCTTTGAAATCATCAATTTTAATTAGTTTAAAATCACCGGCTTCTATTTCACTTACAATTTGCTTTAAAATTCGAGGAATATAACTAGCTAAAAAAAAATTTTCAATCAATTGGTTTCTTGATGAAAGAGCAACGTCATCTTTATCTCTTATTGTAGGAGAGATTCTTACCTTGGTATTGAATTTAAAATCTTTTATTATTTTTTTTATTATTAATACCTGCTGATAATCTTTTTCTCCGAGTGTGATAAAGTTTGGTCTAATTAATCCTAAAAATTTAACTATGATTTTTGCAACTCCTTCAAAATGTCCTTTTCTATCTCTTCCACATAATTTTTGAGAAATATCACCAAGGTTATAAAGTAATTCTGTACCATTGATAAAATTTAGTTTCGGTAAAAACAAAATATCAACCTTCTTATTAATAAGTTTCTTTTTATCTAATTCAGGGGTTCGAGGGTAACTTTCAAAATCATTTATATCATTAAATTGCAATGGATTTACAAAAATACTTGTAATTATAACTTCGTTATCATTTTCTGACTTTTTAAATAAACTTTCATGTCCTAAATGAAAGTTTCCCATTGTTGGAATAAAATTAATTATTTTGTCAAATTGTTTTAATTTACATACTTCTTGAATCAAAGTTTCTTGGTCAGTGATTAATAACATTGTTTTTTATTGGGATATTTTTTATTTTTCACATCTGAAGCAAACTTTTTAAGTGCTTTCCTTGCCTCTAAAATAAATTGAAAATACCTTTTAGAGAATTTCGAATTAAACTCTGTCATGCCTAAAATATCTTCAGTAACAATTATTTGTCCCATACAGGTCGAAGATGCTCCAATACCTATTAATGGTAGATCTGAAGATCTTGTTAAATCATCTACCAAACTCTTAACCGTGCATTCAATGACAATCGAAAAAACACCAGCTTTTTCTAAAATAGAAATATCCTTGAAAATTTGTTTTCTTTCCCTCTCATTTTTCCCATAAACTTTGGCCTTACCTCTAAGAGATTGTGGAAGCAAACCCAAATGCCCCATTACTTTAATTTTATTTTGAGTAAGAAACTTAACTGTATCGCCTATTCTTTCACCTCCTTCTAGTTTGACTGCCATTGCTCCTGTAGAGGAAATAATCTTTTTAGCATTTTCAAGAGCCTTATGCTTAGATTTTTCATAGGATCCAAAAGGCATATCTACAACAATAAAAGCTTTTTTAGTGTTTTGAACCACTGATCTTGCATGTCTGATGATTGTATCTAAATCAACATGTCGTGTTGTTTTATACCCATACAAAACAGGGCCAACTGAATCCCCAACAAGAATTATATCAGCGAATTCATCGGCAATACTTGCTATTGGAGCAGTGTATGCTGTTAAACAAACTATCTTAGACTTGGAAAAAATTTTCTTTAACGAAGTCCTTTTCTTTTTAATCCTCAAAATATTCCTTTAAATAATTTTGTTTAATGAAAGTTTAAATAATTTATACTTTGATTTATGAAAAAAAAAATAATTTTTTTCCTTATTTTTTTCTTATTCAATATTTCTAAAGATTTGAAATGCAATGATATTTATCAATCTATCCAGCCGGAAGCATCTTCAGCTAAAGATTTAAATAAAAATTTAAAGTTGGGATCATTTAAAAATTTTGTTGTAATCACTGCTAACGATTATTCGTCAAAGATAGGTTACGAGATTTTGAAGAAAGGTGGGACCGTAGCAGATGCAGCCGTAGCAATTCAATTAACTTTGGGATTAGTAGAGCCTCAATCATCAGGTTTGGGGGGGGGAATATTTCTTACATATTTCGATAACAAAACCAAAAAAATCATTAGTTTTGAAGGAAGAGAGAAGGCCCCTAAAAACTTTAAAGAAAACATTTTTTTAAGTGATAATGGGAAACCTAAAAAATTCTTTGATGCTGTTGTAGGCGGCTTATCAGTTGGAGTTCCTTCAACTTTAAAAACTCTTTACATGTTTCATAGTCTGTATGGTGTTCTTGAATGGAGTGAGGTGGTCGAGCCAGTTATAGAGTTGTCATCAAATGGATTTATACCTCCGAACAGACTTATTAGTGCATTAAAAAAGGAAAAGTTTCTATTTTCCATTTATCCTGACATAATTTTTAAAAAAATAAATGAAAATCCAAAACAAAGATTTGTAAATTTTAATTATACTAAAACGTTAAGAGAAATATCAAAGGATATATCTATTTTCTATAGAAAAAATATTGCTAATGATATTGTTTTAGCTGTCAATAAATCAAAAAGTCCTGGAACACTTAATTTGGATGATTTAAAAAATTATTCGCCAGTTAAGCAAGCAGCCTTGTGCCATAGGTTAAAAAATAAATTCAAAATTTGCGGGCCAAACCTTCCTTCCTCAGGGACTATCTCTATTTTACAAGCATTAATTTTATACGAATTCTACAGTAAAAAAAAAAGACTAGACTTAAATGATATATTAGAGATTCTAAACTTCATTTATTCCATAAGAGACAGCAAATTGGCTGACCCTGATTATGTCGATATCGATATTAATAAACTACTTGATCAAAATTACATTGTTAAAAGTTTCGAAAAATTTAATAAATCTAAAAATATTTCTTTAATTGACAATTTCCAAGAAGTTTTCAGTTCTACAAGTCACTTTACTTTAGTTGATCGTTATGAGAATGTTCTATCAGCAACATCAAGTATTGAAAGTTCATTCGGCTCCAGGTTGTATACGAATGGCTTCTTCCTTAACAATCAATTAACTGATTTTTCATTCAAAATAATTGATAAAACAGGAGAATTGATCAAGAATCGGCCTCAAGCAGGAAAAAGGCCATTAAGTTCTATGTCACCACTTATAGTATTTGATCAAAATGACAATTTCATACTCACTTTAGGTTCACCAGGAGGTAAAGCTATAATTTCTTACGTTTTCAAATCTCTTTTATCAGTTTTTTATATGAATGAAAGTATTCAAGAAGCGATAGAAAAGGCTAATTATATAAAAATTAGGAATAATACTTTTGTTGAAACAGATTCGCTTAAAAAAGATTTAAAAGACAAAGCTTTAAAAAGAAATCTGACAAGTGGTCTAGCAATTATTAGGAAATATAAAAATACATTTGAAGCTGCTTCAGATTCAAGAAGAGATGGAACAGTAAGAGGAAATTAATAAATAAATTTACAAAAACATTTTTCTGTTATAAATAATTAGCTAAGGAAATAATATGAAACGAACATTTCAACCAAGCAATAGAGTCAGGAAAAATAGACATGGCTTTAGATCACGGATGGCATCGCCAGGCGGGAAAAAAGTCCTCACAAGAAGAAGACAAAAAGGAAGAAAAAAACTTTCTGCCTGATACTTTCTCTAGCTTAAAAAAGCGCTCGGAATTTCTTCTTATAAGAAAAAAAGGAAGATCTATCCACAGTAAGTTCTTTATAATTAATTACTCATATACAGATAAAGACGATTTAAGGGTTGGGTTCACAGTTTCCAAAAAAATTGGTAATGCAGTAACAAGGAATTACTTAAAAAGAATATTTAGATCAATAATAAGAGATAACCTCAGTTCAATACCGAAAAATTTGAATTTAGAAATAATACCTAAAAAGAAATTAGAAACGAAAAAATTCATTGAATTAGAAAAAGATTTCCTAAACATTATGAAAGATTTAGTAATTTAATATATTGAAATATAAATGACTATCATATATTAATATTATCTCTGAACATGGATAATCAAAAAAACTTATTATTAGCTGTCGTCTTTTCTCTTGTAGTTTTAATTGGGTATGATTTCTTTTTCAATCCTAAAACTCAAATTAAAAATCAGCCTGTATTAGAAAATAATAGAACTTTATCTCAACAAAAAGACGAGAATGTGCCAATTTTGGAAACCAAAGAACTTGAAAAAATAAACAACATTAATGAAAAAAGAATTAAGTTTAGTTCAAAAAGACTTGAAGGTTCAATTAATTTATATGGAGCTACCCTGGATGAGCTATTTCTCAAAGACTATTTTAAAACAATTGAGAAAAAAGAAAAAATACAAATACTCTCGAGTGTAAGCTCAGAAAAACCATATTTTCTCAGACTCGGTTGGGCATCGACTGATAGATCGATTGAAATGCCCGATAAAAATTCTCTTTGGAAATCAGAGAAAGAAAACTTTTTGGAAAATGAAGATATCAAACTCCTTTGGACAAATAACAAAGGACTCATATTCAAAAGAAAGATAAAAATCGACGAAAATTTTATGATTTTAGTTGAAGATGAAGTTATTAATAAATCAGGTGAAACAATTGAACTAACTAACTTTTCATATTTAAGAAGAAAAAATTACAGACCTCAAAATAAATTTTTCATTCTTCATGAAGGACCTCTTGGAGTTTTCAATGATACTTTAAAGGAAGTATCTTACGATGAAATAGAAGAAGAAAATGAGATTGTTGAAACAACCACAAACGGATGGATAGGATACACTGACCATTACTGGCAGGTTACGATTTTCCCTGAAAATGATAAGCCTTTTAAAGCAAGATTTAAAAACTTAAAAAATGACTCTAATTCTATACAAATTGACTTTATCAACGATACAATTACATCTCTTCCCAATCAGGAAAGTTTAAAAGTCAAGTCCTATATATTTGCCGGTGCAAAAGAAGTCCCCCTGATAGATAAATATATTGAAGATCTGAATATTAATAAACTAGATTTATCAGTTGATTTTGGTTGGTTCTATTTTCTTACAAAACCACTCTTCTATGCTTTACATTTTCTCTCACGGTTATTTGAAAACTTTGGAATTGGAATTATTATTCTAACAATTTGTATTAGAATAATTCTTTTTCCTTTAGCAAATAAATCATTTAAATCGATGAATGCAATGAGAATTTTAACACCTGAAATCCAAAGATTAAGAGAGAGGTATAAAGATGATAAAGCTAAGATGAATCAAGAAATGTTTGCTATGTATAAAGAAAAAAAAATTAATCCTGCCTCAGGATGTTTACCTATTCTAATTCAAATACCAATTTTCTTTGCTCTTTATAAAGTTCTATTTGTTTCTATTGAAATGAGACACGCTCCATTTTTTGGATGGATAAAAGATTTATCTGCGCCTGATCCTACTAGTTTATTTAATCTTTTTGGATTGATTCCTTGGGATCCTCCAATATTTTTAACTATTGGCGTTTGGCCACTTTTGATGGGGTTGTCGATGTATCTTCAACAAAAAATCAATCCACCACCACCAGATCCAATTCAGGCAAAAATCTTTATGATGTTACCTCTTATTTTTACCTTTTTGCTAGCCACTTTTCCTTCCGGTATGGTAGTCTATTGGACTGTTAATAATATTCTTTCCATTGCACAGCAATATTACCTTTTGAAAAAGCAAAAAAAGAATAGCTCTACCAGTATTAAATAAATGTCTAAAGAGTGGAAGTTTTTAATTGAAGCACATGAATTTAGCGATCTTCCCAAAGATGAAATACCCGAAATAGTTTTTTGGGGACGTTCAAATGTTGGTAAATCCTCACTAATAAATTCTATAACAAAAACTAGAATAGCTAGAACTTCCAAAACACCGGGGAGAACAAGATCATTAATTTTCTTTGAACTTCAAGGAAAGATAAGAATTGTTGATTTTCCAGGTTATGGATTCTCAAAAATACCCAAAAGAGATAAATCAAAACTTGATAAATTAATAGATTTATACTTAAAAAAGAGAAAAAATATTTGTAAGTTTCTTTTATTAATTGATTCTGTTCATGGGTTTAAGGCATTGGACAAAATCATAATAGATCAGTTAGGACTATACCTTCAAAACGATATTTTTATCGTTTTTACAAAACAAGACAGACTTAAAAATCAAGCTCATAAAAGAATTCTTGAAAAAAACAATGAGGTTGCAGACAAACAATTAAATAAAAAGTTCTTTAATACTAGTATAAAGGAAGCTAATACTATAATTTTATTGAAGAAGTTCTTAATGAATTCTTTGCCAAAATGAAATTTTCTAAAACAAATACTAAAGACATAATAAATCAAGCGACTATTCTTTCAAAAGCATTGCCTTTTATGCAAAGGTATTCTGGAAAAAGTATTACAGTAAAATTTGGTGGTGCTGTTATGGGAGAAGAAAAACTCACAAATAGTTTTGCCAAGGATATAGTTCTTCTTAAACAAGTTGGTATAAATCCGGTTGTTGTTCATGGTGGGGGTCCTAAGATTAAAAAGATGTTGGACAAACTTGGAGTGAAAAGTAATTTTGTAAATGGTCTGAGAGTCACTGACAAAGAAACAATGGATATAGTAGAAATGGTTTTATCCGGTTCAATTAATAAAGAAATAGTTATGGAAATAAATAAACAAGGTGGAAGGGGAATAGGTCTATCAGGAAAAGATGCTTTGTTAATCGAAGCAAAGAAAATAAAAGTGTCAAATTTAATGTCAAAATTATCAAAGCCTTCAGATATAGGTCTTGTAGGACAACCCAAAAAAATAAACCAGGATCTTCTAAATTGGTTTCTTAAATCAGATTTTGTTCCGGTAATTTCTCCTATTGGTTTTGATAAAAATTACAATACTTTCAATATAAATGCTGACACAATGGCAGGAAGTGTAGCGTCGTCTATCAATTCAGAAAGATTAATCCTTTTAACAGATGTAGATGGTGTGCATGACAAAAAAGGTAATCTACTGAATGAAATTTCAATAAACGAAGTTAAAAGCCTTATCAAGAATGGTACAATTTCAGGAGGAATGATTCCAAAAGTTCAAACATGTGTTGATGCTGTGAAAAGTGGAGTTAAAGCCGCGGTGATATTGAATGGGAAGCTTCCGCATGCAATACTTTTAGAAATTTTTACTGAATGTGGCGTTGGTACATTAATAACTAGCTAATGTTGTTTAAAAAACTAGAGGATAAAAAAACTTGGTTGTTTGATTTAGATAATACTCTTTATTCTCCAGAAATTGGAATTTTTTCTCAAATTGATACAAAAATGAAAAAATTCATTTCCCTAAAACTAGGCATATCTGAGCAAAAATCTTTTTTAATACAAAAAGAATTTTATCTGAGATATGGAACAACGCTTTACGGTCTTATGAAACATCACAAAATAGATCCTGAAGAATTCTGTGACTATGTTCACGATATTAATTTAAAGAATTTAAAAAGTTCTAAAATTCTAAAGGAAAAACTTCAAATTCTTCCAGGAATAAAAATTATTTATACTAACGGAGATTATAAGTATGCGGAGAAAGTTCTTAACTCTCTTGGAATAAGAGAGGTTTTCAATGACATCTTTGATATTAAAAAATCAAATTATCTTCCTAAACCTATGAAAACTTCTCTCAATAAAATAATTAAACAGTATCAATTAAATCCAAATAAAACAGTTTACTTTGATGATCTAGAAAAAAATCTTAAACCAGCGTTTTTCAGAGGATTTACAACTATTCACATTTCTAACACTTTTAGCGATGAATTAAATTCTTACATTGATTTTAGATTTAGCACTGTAATAAATGCATTAGATATGATAATAAAAGTTTTAAACATTGGAAAAAATAATGAACTCACAAATTAAAGACGAAATTGAAAAATTTTGGGTAGAAAAAGAAAGTCTTAACTTTTCAGATGAGAATTTAAAGAAAAAAATATTAAGTGTTCTAGAGTTACTTGATTCAGGTTGTTTGAGAGTTTGTGAAAAAATTGATCAAACTTGGATTACACACGAATGGATAAAAAAAGCTATTTTACTATCATTTAAAACTCAGGAAAATGTTATTTTCTCAAGTGGAATTTCAAATTCGCGAAGAGGTCAGTATAGTTGGTTTGACAAAGCATTTCTCAAAACAGCTGGTTGGGTTGAAGATGAGTGGACAAAAAGAGGCTTTAGATCCGTACCAGGGGCGATAGTAAGATACTCAGCATTTATAGCTAAAAATGTAGTATTGATGCCATCGTTTGTAAATTTGGGTGCTTTCGTTGATAGTGGAACTATGATTGATACATGGGCTACTGTTGGGTCTTGTGCTCAAATTGGAAAAAATGTTCATATTTCCGGAGGTGCAGGTATCGGTGGAGTTTTAGAACCTCTTCAAGCCAACCCAGTTATCATAGAAGATGACTGTTTTATAGGTGCAAGGTCTGAGATTGCTGAAGGTGTCATCGTAAAACAAGGAAGTGTTATTTCAATGGGAGTATACATTGGTGCATCTACAAAAATTATAGATAGAGAAACTGGAGAAATTCATTTCGGTGAAATACCACCATATTCTGTTATAGTTCCAGGATCATTACCTGGTAAAAGTTTGAAAAATGGAGAAATTGGACCTAGTCTTTACTGTGCAGTAATTGTCAAAAAAGTTGATGCTAAAACAAGGTCAAAAACATCAATTAACGATCTACTTAGGTCATAATGGACGCAATAGAGCTATCATCTAAACTTATAAAATTTAAGAGTATCACACCTCAAAGTTCGGGTTCATTAGAATACATTCAAGAAATATTAAAAAAAAGTAATTTTCAATGTCATCTTCTGGAATTTGGTAAAGATAAAATAAAAAATTTATATGCTTCATTTAAAGGTGGAGAAGGTCCAATACTATGTTTTGCTGGACACACCGATGTTGTTCCACCGGGTGATATAAAAAAATGGAATTCTAATCCTTTTGAAGCTACTTCGAGAAATGGGAAGTTATATGGAAGAGGAGCAAGTGATATGAAAACTGCAATTGCTTCATTTATAGTTGCTACTGAAAATTTTCTCAAAAAAAATAATTCAGTTTTCGATGGAACTATTTCATTTCTTCTAACTTCTGATGAAGAAGGTGAGGCAGAGTATGGTACAAAAAGTTTGATAAAATGGTTAAAAGCAAAAAAAAAGAAAGTTGACTTCTGTTTAGTAGGGGAACCTACAAATCCAAACAAACTTGGTGAAATGATAAAAATTGGAAGAAGGGGGAGTATTAATTTTTCAGTTGAAGTTTCTGGTGAGCAAGGTCACGTTGCATACCCCGAAAAAGCTGAGAACCCAATAGATTACATAATCCAAATCAGCAAAAAACTTAGTAAACCTTTCGACAAAGGTTCTAAGAATTTTCAACCTACCAAATTAATCATTACATCTATTGACACCTCAAACGAAGTATCAAATTTAATACCAAGTAAAGCTTATATAAAATTCAATGTTCGGTTTAACGAGAACTTCAAATCCTCAGATATTATTAAAATTGTTAATGAAAGAATAAAATCTGTAACATCGAAATTTAAACTTTCATCCAAAGTATCCGGTGAGTCCTTTATAAATTATTCACATACCCTCACTCAATCACTTGTTAGGTCCATCAAGACCGTGACAAAACTAAAGCCGTCTTTAAGCACTTCGGGAGGAACTTCCGATGCTAGATTCATTTCAGAAATATGTCCTGTTTTAGAATTTGGTTCAGTTGGAAAAACTATGCATAAAGTAAATGAGCAAGTTGATTTAAAAAATATCAACATATTAACTGAAATTTATTATCAATTTATTGACAACATATTTTTTAATAATATCAATAACTAACTTCCTCCAAATAAAGTCCACAGGATGGTGCAGTTGGTCCTGCATTATTTCTATCTTTGGATTCAAGTATTTTTAAAACCTTTTTTTTATTCCATTTTTCAATTCCTACATTTACCAATGTTCCGACGATTATCCTAACCTGATTATGCAAGAAGGATCTGCCTAATACTCTAATTTCAACATTATCTTTACTTTTTTTAATTTTTATTTTTGTTATAGACCTTAATGAAGTTTTTGCCTGACAATTAATAGAACGAAAAGCGTTAAAATCTTTTTTCCCAATTAGTACTTCGGATGAATCTTTCATTCTTGTTATATTTAGTTTTCTGGGAAAATACCAAACTCTATTTTCTAGGATAAATGATGGTGTTGATCGATTGAGAATCTTATATAGATAAGTCTTTTGCTTGACTGAAAATCTTGAGTCAAATGAACTGGAAACTTTTTCAGACTTTAGGATTGTAATTTGATTATTAGTTTTTTTTAAAAAATAATTTAAGGCAAATGAAATTTTAGTAATTTTAATATTTGATTTCTCTAAATCAAAATGAGCAATTTGAGCTAATGCATGAACTCCAGCATCTGTTCTTCCTGAAACAAAGATTTGTATTTTTACTTTAAATAATTTTTCTAAACAGCTTTCTATTTCCTCTTGAATTGACTTGCCATTTTTTTGTTTTTGCCAACCAACGTAATTACTTCCATAATATTCAATTGTAAGCTTTACTCTTTCCATTAACAAAATTTATAATTTTTAATTTTATTACCATTTAAAAAATCTCTAGCTAATAAAGGTTTTTTTCCTTCTTTCTGTAAAATTTCAATTTTTAAAAAACCTACTCCACATTTTACTTCTAAATTTTCTGTAACCTCACCAATCTCTAAATTATCAAACTCTAAATTAAATTCTTCATTTATGACATTTGCTTTTAGTATTTTAATTCTCTTGCTAGAATTTTTAAGACTTGTCCATGCCCCGGGCATTGGGCTAAATGCTCTTATTTTTAAATTTATCTCATGGGCACCATTACTCCAAACTATTTTCGATTCTGACTTAGCTATTTTTTTTGCATAAGTAACAAACCTTTCTTTTTGAAATTCATAATCAACTTGATCATTGATAACTTTAAAAACTGATTGTTTGAGTAACTTTTTTCCAACACTAACAATCTTATTATAAATCGTTCCATAATTGTCAGTCTCAGCAATAACAAATTTTTTTAACATTATTATTGGTCCTGAGTCTAACTTTTCCTCAACTTTCATAATACAAACTCCAGTTTCTCTATCATCGGACAGTATTGCTCTTTGTATTGGTGCAGCGCCTCTCCATTTAGGAAGTAATGATGCGTGAACATTAATACTCATAAATTTTGGAAGATTAATAATTTCTTTAGTTAAAAGATTCCCGTATGCTACTACTATATTTAAATCAATTTTATGTTTTGATATATAATTCAAAAAATCTTTATCTTTAGTGTTTAATGGTGTTAAAACTTTAATATTTTTTTCAACTCCCCATTTATGTACAGGAGATAAGTTAATTTTTTTTCCTCTACCTGAATACCTTGGAGGTTGAGTAACTATATATGAAATTTTAACTTTATTTGAATACAGATCTTTAAGAAAATTCAGTGAAAATTCGGGTGTTCCATAGAAACCAACACTGACTTGTTTGAGATTTCTCATTATTCCTTTTTTAAATTCTTTTTAACTTTTTCAAGAGCCCTTTTTTTCTTTAATTTAGATAAATAATCAATAAACAAAATGCCCTCTAAATGATCTATTTCATGCTGAATACATATAGATAATAAACCAGAGCAATTTTTTTTTATTTTGTTACCCTTTAAGTCACTCCATTCAACGTCTATCTCTTTTGGTCTTTCTACATTTGCATAATAACCAGGAATTGATAAACATCCTTCTTCATTTGAAATATTTTCAACTGATGAATTAATAACTTTAGGATTTATTATAGTAATCGGGTTTGATTTTCCTTCTTCTTTAAGGTCAATTACAATAATTCTTTTTGTTATTCCAACCTGTGGGGCAGCCAAACCAATACCATTTCCGGAAGCGTATAAAGTGTCAAACATATCCTTTACGGTTTTTTCTAATTCGCTATTAAAATCCTCTACAATGGAAGATTTGTACTTCAACCTTTTATCAGGTATTATCAGTATTTCTAAAATACTCATATATTAAACATTATGACACTTGAAAATAACTTTGTTTATCTAATTATTTTTTTTGCTTTAATTGTTATATTTTTACAATTTTTTATATCAAACAACAATACTAAAGAGAGAATTAAAGTTTTATTAGAAAAACAAACAATTATAGAGAAATCAATTTCAGAATTAATTGTGAGACATTTTGATAAAATGGACTCTAAATTCGATAAATCATCTATAGACAATATAAATAATTTAAGCCAAATAAGAGAAAAGATGTCATTGATTGATAGAGCACAACAAAATATTTCAAGCTTGACTGAAAATGTTGTAGATTTAAAAAATTTTTTGTCAAATACAACACAAAGAGGAAGGTTTGGGGAGATATTACTTGAAAATTTAGTAAAAGACTATCTTCCAAAAGACCATTATGAATTTCAGAAAACTTTATCTAATAACTCGAGAGTTGATTGTATGATAACCTCCTCAGGGTCTTTGAATAAACTTTGTATTGATGCTAAGTTTCCAAAAGAAAGTTATGAAAAATTTCAAAAATCAATTTCTAAAGATGAAAAGATAAAGTTTCTGAAGGTGTTTAAATCAGATATAAATAACCATATTTCAAATGTTAGAAATAAATATATTATTTCAGGTGAGACTGCTGATATGGCTTTAATATTCATTCCAAGTGAACAAATTTATTTGGAAATATTTAGATTATTTCCTGAGCTAAGTGAAACATTCTATGAAACCAAGGTCTTTTTAATTTCACCAACCACTCTATGGATCATATTAAACTCTATCGAAAGTCTTATAAGAGACGAAAAAATTCAAAGTAATTCAACGCTAATCTTTCAACAGCTTAAGGATTTAGATATTGAGCTATCGAGACTTGAAAATAGAGTAAAAAAAATGGACAGTCATTTCTCTAATGCTCAAATTGATTTGAACGATATTTTGGTTACAACAAAAAAAATTTCTAACAGAAAAGAAAAATTATTGAAACTAGACGATACTAATTAGATTTTTTTATTTCAGACCTTGATGTGAAAGCTGTGGACATAGTATTGTAGTCTAAATGATCAAGCTCTCCTCCGATTGGAATTCCTTGTGCTAGTTTGGTGATTAAGACTTTAAATTTTGAACATTCATCCGCAATATATTGCCCAGTTATTTGGCCTTCTGTAGTGGCGTTGGTTGCAATGATCACCTCTTCGATATCTCCTACTTGAAGTCTTTTAATTAAATTGACCAAATTTAACTGATCTGGGCCAATTCCATCCATCGCAGATAAAACTCCACCAAGAACGTGATACATCCCATTATAGGCATTGCTCTTTTCAATTGCCCATAGATCACCAATATCTTCAACTATACAAATTTTACCATTTCTTCTTTTTTCATTATTACAAATACTACAAGGATTAATTAAATCTATATTTCCACATTGTTGACAAAAAGAAAGTTCTGATTTTACTTTCTCCATTGTTGTCATCAATAAAGGAACAAATTTTTCCTTGTTCTTAAGTAAATAAAGTACAATTCTTCTCGCTGATCTGGGACCTAAACTTGGAAGTTTAGAAAAAAGATTTATTAATTCCCCAAGAGATGACATTAAATTATCAGAAAGGAAGTTTCATCCCAGGTGGCAAACCCATTCCACCTGAAATTGAGCCCAACTGATTATTTGTATTTTCTGCTATTTTTTTATTAACATCATTTATAGCAGCGATAATTAAATCCTCAAGAACCTCTACTTCCTCTGAATTAATTAGTGCTGAGTCGATTTTTAATTTCTTGACTTCATGCTTGCCATTCATAATAATCTTTACAGCCCCTCCCCCTGAGGTTCCTTCAACTTCTGTTTCTTCAATTTTTTTTTGCATTTCTGCCATTTTTTCCTGCATGGCTTTAGCTTGTTTCATAATTTGTGACATATTATTCATTTTTTTCCTTTTTTTGTATATTAATGTTTTCTAATTCATTTACTGAAATTACTTCAGAAGATGGAATAATTTCAAGAATTTTTTTTATAAAACTATCTTCACCTATTTCTCTAATTTCTTTTTTACATAGCTCCCTCTCAAATTCTTTTAATGATTTTAGACCTTTTTTTCTTGATAATGTAATCATCCACCTTTCTTTTGTAATCTCATTAATTAGTTTGGATGCTTTCCATAGAATCTTTTTTGAGTCCTGATTATCTGATATGCTTTCCAGTTCAATTTCTCTAACATTTTTATTATCTGTTAAGCTAACTAGTTTAAAAGAATTTCTGAGATGATGAGATATTTGCATTTCTGAGTGTAACTCAATGTTGTCTACAATCGACTTGAATCTCTCCAGTTCACTTATATTTAAATCACTTGAATTATTTTTTGAATTTAAAGGTTTTTGTTCTGAATGATCAACGGCCAAATTATTATTAGACTCTCTATCATTTAGATTTTCAGATTTAGAAACATTTTTTTTTGAATCATTTATAGAACTATTTGAGGGTTCCAGCCTTTGAATAATTTGTTCTTTTGTTTTTGAATTTTCTTTTTTAAGTAATTCAAAAGGTGATGGTATTAATGAAACATAACATAATCTCATTATTGTCATCTCAAAGAACTGTTTTTCGTCAAAGCATTTATGAATTTCATTAATATACTTTTGCATTAACTCCCAAAATCTAACTAAAAAATCCATTTCAAACTCATCTGAAATAAATTTTACTGTCTCAAGGCTATTTAGGTCCAAAATAGAACTTTTTTCATCGATTCCACTTTTAATTCTCATTGAGTGATAGGTCAGATCCATTAATGTTTGACTGAGAATTTTTATTGAAGCTCCTTTTTTATACAAATTTTCAAATATCTCAAATGAAGTTTTAACATCTCCAAAAAACAAAGATTTCAATAAATCTAATGAGAGATTATTATCAGAAAGACCCAAAACACCTCTGATATTTTCAATCTCAACAGGATTACCTCTTGCAAGAACGTTGTCTAGAATTGACAATGCATCTCTAACAGAGCCTTCAGAAGATTGTGCAATCAAATTACAACCCTCAACTCCAATTTCAAAGCCTTCAATTTCTGAAATTTTTTTTAAAAATTTGGAAATAATATCTGCATCAACTCTTTTTAATTGAAATCGTTGACATCTTGAAAGTATCGTTAAAGGAACCTTATCTGTTTCCGTCGTTGCAAATATAAAAATCACATCTAGTGGAGGTTCTTCTAGTGTTTTTAGTAATGCATTAAATGCAGCTTTTGACAACATATGTACTTCGTCGATAATAAAAACCTTTTTCTTAGCTGCAACTGGTTTATAATTCACATTATCAATTATCTCTCTAACATCTGAAACTCCAGTTTTACTTGCTGCATCAATCTCAACAACATCTATATTATTACCAGAATCAATCGACTCACAATTTTTACAGCTTCCGCAAGGCTCAATGGTTTCATTACTTAAATTAATACAATTTACGACTTTAGCTAAAATTCTTGCGATGGTTGTTTTACCAACTCCCCTTGTTCCTGAAAATAAGTAGGCATGAGCAATTCTTTCAAACTTAACAGATCCTTCAATTATTTTACAAGTTTCTTCTTGCCCAATTATCTCTGATAACCTTTTTGGTCTATATTTTCTAGCAAGTACTATGTAATTATTTATTTCAGTCATATCATTTAGAAGGAGTTGAAATTTAACCCAATAGTAAACGTTACGGCTGCTTCTTTTCAGTTCTGACCGAGTTGGCGAACCTATTGCCTAAATTCAACTCCCAAATAAACTTAACATTTTACATTTTAATTTTAAATAATATTATTTTCTAAATGGTGAGGCAGCATAAAACCCCAATATCCTTATCTTTTTAGAAAAGCTTTTTAATACTTTTAGTGAATTCTTAAAACTTTTTTTCTCAGGATGTGATTCAACATCGATTATAAAGGAGAACTGTTTAAAATCTTTATTTACAAAAAAACTTTCTAATCTTGTGAGGTTAATATTATTTTTTGCAAAACCTCCCAATGCCTTATACAAAGATGCAGGAACATTTGTAGTATTAAATACAATCGATGTTATCACTTTTTTATTTACATCAATTTTCTGACTATTTTTACAAAAAACTAAAAATCTTGTAATATTTTGCTTTCTGTCTTCAAATTGCTTTTTGAGTATTTTTAAATCATATATTTCTGAAGCTAACTTTGAAGCAATCGCTGAAATTTCTTTATCTTTATTTTCTTTTACAAATTTTGCTGCCCCTGCTGTATCAATAAAATTAACTGGCTCTAACTTTAGTTTCTTAACATTATTTTTACATTGTGATAAAGCGTGAATATGACTATAGACTTTCTTAATATCTTTCAAGGTGGAATTTTTTTTTGACAAAAGGTGATGTTCAACTCTATGGTAGTGTTCTGCGACTATCTTCAATTCAATATTTTCTAATAGAAAATGCATATCTGTTACTCTGCCGGCAATATTATTTTCAACTGGAATCAATGCTAAGTCCGAAGAACCATTGGCAACTGCATCAAGTGCTTTCTGAAAAGTTTCACATGGTAGCGTGTCATAACTATTATAGAACTGTCTGCAGGCTAAATCAGAATAAGCCCCTTCAATACCTTGAAAAGAAACTATTTTTTTTTTCATTATTTGACAGATTTAAAATCATTTTTTTCAAAATGCAATCTTATTTTTTTCAAATCATAAATTGTATCTATACTGGGGGGGGTGTGCGAAACTTTAACAAGTTTTATTTTATAATTGTTTTCCATAGCCCTCATCTGTTCCAAACTTCTTTCTTTTTCTTTTTCTGATTGTGGAAGACTAATAAATTCTTTCAAAACTTTAGGTCTATATATGTAGATACCTATGTGATGGTACATATTTTTTTTGCTTGAAACTCTTCTAAGAAAATCTAAGGCAAAGCCAGTATCATCTTTTTCAAGTTTAACTTTAGCTTTAACTATATTCAAATCTTTCATTTCTTCTTCATTCAGATCACAAATTGCTGAACCAATATGAACAGAATTATCAGAAAAAAGTTTTATCATCTTTTCAAATAATTCTTTTTTGAAAATCGGAAGATCTCCTTGAAGATTTATAACTAAATCAAATTCTTCCTTAATTTTATCATAAACTTCAAAAACCCTATCTGTTCCACTCTTATGTGAAGTTTTTGTCATTAAAGTTTCTATGTTATTTTTTTGACATTCAGTAAAAATATTTTGGCTGTCCGTACCTACAATCACTCTTCCAATTCTTAAATTTTTAGCATTTTCCGCCACTCTTACAATCATTGGTAAACCACCTAAATCTCTTAAAAGCTTTTTTTCTAATCTTGAAGATTTTAATCTGGCAGGAATTATAATGACACATCGGAGTGTTTTTTTATTTTTGTTGATCACAATATTTGTTTATTTATATAATAATTTATAACTAGTTAATCATAATGAACAAATATTTTTTGTCTTTAATGTCAATCTTGATTTTGTTTCAATCTTTTAAAGTTTGGGATGAGATATTTTATCATGAAAATAATAAAATAAAAAAAGGTTTTAAAGTCATTACTAATACCGTTGAAGAGCCTATTGTTGAGAAAGATCAGCCGCAAATTGAAGAAGTTGACCTGGAGTCCTTAATGAAAATTGCAGATTCTGGAGAAGGAATCAAAATTGCAAAACAGTGTTTAGCCTGTCACGACTTTAGTAGGAACCTTAAAATTAAAGTAGGGCCACCATTGTGGGGTGTTATAGGAAGAGAATCAGCTATCATCTCAGATTTCTCCTACTCTGATGCCTTAACTAGTTTTAATAAGATATGGACTAAAAAAGAACTTTTCCATTTTCTTGAAGAACCAAAAAGATATATTGTGGGTACCAAAATGATTTACAAAGGGATTAAAAAAGTGAATGATCGAGTAAACTTAATATCATATTTAGAGTCTTTAAAATAAATGAATACAGGAAGCACAGAATTATTAAAATTTGCGAATTCTTTTGCAGATACAAGCAAAGATTTTTTGAAAAAAAAATTTATGAAAAAATTAAGTATTGAAGAAAAAGAAGATGGTTCTTTTGTAACAAATATCGATAAAGAGATTGAATTAAATTTTAGAGAAAAATTAAAAAAAACTTTTTCCTCCCACAGTGTTTTAGGAGAAGAATTTGGTTACGATGATAAAAAAAGTGAATATACTTGGGTTATTGATCCATTGGATGGAACCCATAATTTTATCGCGGGAAAACCTTTATTCGGAACATTGATTTGTTGTATTAAAGAAGAAAAACCAATTTTAGGAGTAATAGATATTCCAGTTTTAAATCAGAGATGGCATGGTGGTCATAAAATAGGGGTAAAGTTAAATCATAAAAAATGTTCTTCTTTTTCACTTAGAAAAAAATATTCCAAACTGATAATTTCATCCACTTCACCTCTGATGTTTGATCACGAATGTGAAAAAAAAATTAAAGATATTTATACTAAAATAGGTTTTACAATTTTTGGAAGTGACTGCTATTCCTACGGTCTACTTATTTCAGGAAAAATTGATCAAATAGTTGAAGCTAAAATGAAACCTTGGGATTACTTAGCCCAAGTCGCACTCATAAATGAACAAGGAGGAATAATAACTGACTGGAAAGGCAAACCACTTAATCTTCAGTCTGATGGAAAAGTCATTGCATCTATTGAAAAAAATCACCATAAAAGAACACTTAAATATCTTAATGAATAGAAGGTGATTTTTGGAAAAAATAAGTAGATTTTTATTTGTTATACTTTCTTTGTATTTTAGCAATTCTCTTAGCTTAGAATACAATCATGGTATTTCAATGCATGGAGATTTGAAATATCCTGAAGATTTCAATAAATTTGATTATGCTGATGAAAATGCCTTTAAAGGGGGGAAAATTAAAAGATTCTCAATAGGAACATTTGATAATTTAAATCCCTACATATTAAAAGGTGTTGCGGCTTGGCAGGCGGCGTATCTCTTTGAAACTTTGATGAAATCTTCATTTGATGAACCATTTAGCCAATATGGTTTGATTGCCGAAGGAGTTAAAGTCCCCGAAGATAGATCTTGGGTTTCATTTAAGATAAGAAAAGAGGCAAAATTTTCCGATGGTTCAAAAATCACTCCCGAAGATGTCAAATTTTCATTTGAAACCATAATCTCTAAGGGGCATCCAGTATATAAAACTTACTGGGGCCAGGTAGATACAGTAGAAAAAATAAGTGAGAATGAAGTGAAGTTTCTTTTTAAAGGGAAACCTAATCCTGAGCTCCCCCTGATTATTGGATACCAGCTTCCAATATTTTCAAAAAAAGACTGGCAAGGAAAAGATTTCAGTAAAACTACTTTGACACCTCCAATAGGCAGTGGTCCATACTTAATTTCAGATTTTAAAGCAGGAAGAAGCATTACCTTGGATAAAAATCAAGACTACTGGGGTAAAAATATAAATGTCAACGTTGGTCGTTATAATTTCGATACTATTCACTATGACTATTACAGAGATGAAACAGTGGCATTAGAGGCATTTAAATCCGGAGCTTATGATTTTAAACAAGAGAATTCATCGAAAAACTGGGCAACTGCATACGCCTTTGATGCAGTAAAACAAGGCAAGGTCAAGGTTGAAGAAATAAAGTATTATAGACCGAGTGGTATGCAAGGTTTTGCATTTAATACTAGAAAATCAATTTTTAAAAATAGGGATATTAGAAAAGCACTTACATATTCATTCGATTTTGAGTGGTCTAACAGAAATCTTTTTTATGGAGCTTATACTAGAACTAAAAGTTTTTTTGATAATTCAGAACTTTCTTCTCAAAAACTTCCTAGTAAAGACGAACTTGCTATTCTAAACAAATATAAAGGTGAAATTCCTGAAGAAATTTTTACAACTATATATAAGCCTCCAAATACTGATGAGGAAAATGGCCTCAGGAAAAATCTAAGAATTGCAAGAAGGATTTTAAAAAAAGAAGGGTGGGTTATTAAAGATGGTGTTTTAAAACATAAAGAAACTGGTGAAATTTTTAAATTCGAAATTTTACTTCGCTCCCCTCTTTTTGAAAGAATAGTTCTTCCAATGAAAAGAAATCTGAATAAATTGGGCATAGAAGTTTCTATTAGAACTGTTCAAGATGACTCACAATACATAAGGAGACTTGAGGATTTCGACTATGATATGGTCGTTGTAAACTACGGTTCAATTATTTCTCCTGGAAATGAACAAAAAAATTATTGGGGATCTATTACCGCTGACCAACCAGGAAGTCCAAATTACATGGGTGTCAAAAACCCAGTAATAGATGATGTTATTGATAAGCTTATAAGTTCCAAATCGAGAAAAGAGCTTGTGACTTACACCAAAGTCTTGGATAGAATATTGTTATTCAATTATTATCTTATACCTCAGTTTCACATAGGCCACTATAGAGTGGCATATTGGAATAAAATTTCTAGACCCACTGTTTCTCCAAAATATGACTTGGGCTTTGATTTTTGGTGGTTTGACCCTGAAAAAGCTCTAAATATTGGGAAAGTCGATAAGTCTGAAAATAAAGAAAATAATAATAAAAATAAAACAATTTATTATTTGTTATTACTTTTTTTGTTGTTTATTTTATGGAAAGTAAAAAAAAAAAATAGTTGATGTTAAATTATATTGTTAAAAGACTTTTTCTAATAATTCCAACACTCTTTGGAATATTAGCTGTCAATTTTCTAATCATACAGGCTGCTCCAGGCGGACCTGTTGAAAAAGCAATAGCACAAATTAAGGGTACGGAAGTATCCGTTACTGAGAGATTTACATCCTCGGGAGGGGAGCAATTATCAAATAATGAGGCAAAACAAAATTTCAATCCAACGGATAGTAAATATAGAGGGTCGCAAGGTATCGACCCTGACTTGATAAAAGAGTTGGAAAAACAGTATGGATTTGACAAACCCCCAGCACAAAGATTTTTTGAAATGCTTAAGAATTATTTAGTTTTTGATTTTGGTGAAAGCTTTTACAAGGATACAACTGTAATATCGCTAATACTTGAAAAATTACCTGTTTCAATTTCATTAGGCTTATGGACAACTTTATTTGTTTATTTAATTTCAATTCCATTAGGTATCAAGAAAGCTGTTAGAGATGGTTCAAAATTTGATATTTATTCTTCTTCATTAATTATTATTGGCTATGCCATTCCAGGTTTTCTATTTGCAATTTTTCTTATTGTAATCTTTGCTGGAGGTAGTTATCTAGATATTTTTCCTCTCAGAGGACTAGTCTCTGACAATTGGGAGCAACTTTCATTCTTTAAAAAAATTATCGATTATTTTTGGCATTTAGCTCTTCCAATTCTTGCGATGGTAATTGGAGGGTTTGCAAGTTTAACAATGCTGACTAAAAACTCATTTCTTGATGAAATAAACAAACAATATGTTATCACCGCTAGAGCAAAGGGTGTAAGTGAAAAGAAAGTCTTGTATGGCCATGTTTTCAGAAATGCAATGTTGATTGTTATTTCAGGTTTCCCGGCTGCCTTTATAAATATACTTTTTACTTCTTCTTTATTGATAGAAGTAATTTTTTCTTTAGATGGATTAGGACTACTTGGTTTTGAAGCTGCTCTCGGTCGAGATTATCCAGTTGTTTTTGGAAGTTTATATATTTTTACATTAATTGGATTGGTTCTAAGGTTAGTGAGCGACTTAACTTACGTTCTTATTGACCCAAGAATAGACTTTGAAAGTAGAAGGAATTAAATAATGCAGTTTTCTCCACTCACAAAAAGGCGGTTTAATAATTTTATTGGGAATAAAAGAGGTTGCTACTCTGCTCTAATTTTTGCTTTTATTTTCATTGCGACATTGTTTGCTGAGTTTCTTGCAAATGATAAACCGATCTTTGTTTATTTTGATAATAAAGTCCATTTTCCAACTATAAAAAAAATTCCTGAAGTTTATTTTGGCGGAGAATTTGAGACAGAAGCAGATTACAAGGATCCATTTGTAAAAAAACTAATAAATCAAAATGGATTCTTTATTATGCCCTTAATTGAATATTCTTATGATACAATAAACTATGATTTAAAACTCCCCTCACCTTCGCCCCCAACTTTTGAAAATTTTTTAGGAACTGATGACCAAGGTAGAGACGTTCTTGCTCGACTGATATACGGTTTTAGGATTTCCGTGTTCTTTGGACTTATTTTGACTATCTTATCAAGTATTATTGGAATAATTGTGGGAGGACTTCAGGGTTTTTATGGAGGAAAGGTTGATTTACTTGGGCAACGATTTATCGAGGTTTGGTCTGGTCTTCCTGTTTTATATCTACTTATAATTATTTCAAGTTTCATAGAACCTAGCTTTTGGATTTTGCTATTTATAATGTTATTATTTAGCTGGATGTCTCTCGAGGGAGTAGTAAGAGCAGAATTTTTAAGGGCTAGAAACTTTGAATATGTCAAGGCAGCAAAAGCACTTGGTGTAAGGAATCTCGTAATAATGTATAAGCATATACTTCCAAATGCGATGGTAGCCACTCTAACTTTGATGCCGTTCATACTTTCAGGTTCTATAGCAACACTTACTTCTCTTGATTTTCTTGGATTTGGACTTCCACCTGGCTCACCATCCTTAGGAGAAATGGTTGCTCAAGGAAAAGCAAATCTTCAGGCACCCTGGCTTGGTATCTCAGCCTTTTTCACATTATCTTTACAATTAAGTTTACTTGTTTTTGTTGGAGAAGCTGTAAGAGACGCATTTGATCCAAGGAAAGTTTTATAAATGAAAAGAAAGATATTGAAGATAAAAAATCTTAATATTTGTTTTTACTTAAATAGAAAAGAACTTCAAGCAGTAAAAAATAGTAGTTTTGATATTTACGAAGGAGAATGCTTAGCTATTGTAGGTGAGAGTGGTTCGGGAAAATCAGTGACAGCTTTATCAATAATGAAACTTATAAATGAAAATACAGGTACTCTCATAAAAGGAGAAATAAGCTTTGAAAATCAAAATATACTTAAGTTAAATGAAGAAGGTTTAGGGGGAATAAGAGGGAAAAAAATTTCAATGATTTTTCAAGAACCAATGACTTCATTAAACCCCCTGCATAATATTAGGAAGCAAATTAAGGAATGTTTTATTCATGAATATGAAGATGATCAAAAATTTGTCGATTTGTTGACAGAAGTCGGGATCGATAATGCCAGGGGTAAACTTGATCAATATCCACATCAACTTTCTGGTGGCCAAAGACAAAGAGTAATGATCGCAATGGCTATTGCGAACAAACCTGACTTGTTAATTGCAGATGAACCAACTACTGCTTTAGATGTTACCATTCAAAAACAAATTTTAGAACTTTTAGATAAACTAAGAAAAAAATTTAACATGTCACTTTTGCTAATTACTCACGATTTAGCGATAGTAAAAAAAATTTCTCAGAGAGTTTGTGTTATGGAGAAAGGTATTATTGTTGAAAATAATAGTACCAAATTATTATTTAATAAACCTAAACATCCATATACAAAAAAATTACTTGATTCAGAGCCCAAAGAAAAGAAGTTTAAAACTAAGTCCAAAAGGATAATCTTATCTGCTTCAAATTTAAATGTTTTTTATGAGTCAAACAGAAGTTTCTTTTTAAAAAAACAAAGTGATTCTTTCCATGCAGTTAAAGATATTAACTTCAATATAAAAGTTGGTGAAACGCTGGGTATTGTTGGGGAGAGTGGCTCGGGCAAAAGTTCTGTTGCTCAAGCAATTTTAAGGCTTATAAGATCAAGTGGAAATATATATTTTCATGGAAATAAGATTTCTAATTTAGCAGAAAATAAATTCAGACAATTACGTAAAAATATCCAAATAATATTTCAGGATCCATTTGCATCATTGAGTCCAAGGCTAACAATTGGAAAAATAATTGGTGAAGGCCTTGAAGTTCACAGGAAAGATCTATCAAAAAAAGAAATCGAAGATAAAGTACTAAAACTTTTACAAAAAGTTGATTTAGAATCTGATATGATAAATCGTTATCCGCATGAGTTTTCGGGAGGTCAAAGACAAAGAATTGCTATTGCAAGAGCACTAATACTTGAACCTGAATTAATTATACTTGACGAACCGACAAGTGCATTGGATATGACCGTTCAATTACAAATAATAAATCTTTTACTAAATCTCCAAAAGAATTTAAATCTTACATATATCTTTATTAGTCATGATCTTAAGATGATAAAGGCTATATCTGACAACATTTTAGTAATGAAATCAGGGAAAATCGTTGAGAGTGATTCATCTAAAAATATTTTTTCAAATCCAAAGAAAAGTTATACTAGAGAACTTCTAGAATCAGCTTTTTTTAGCTAAATCTTTTTTCAATAAGATGTGCCAATGCTCTAATACCCATAGCCTCACCTCCCTCATAATTACTTAATTTATTTGGTTTAGACCATGCCATCATATCCACATGAATCCACGGTATTTTTTTTCCAACAAATTTTTCAAGGAAGAGTGCTGCCGTAATGGCACCCCCAAATGGTCCATTACCAATATTTTTAATGTCTGCATGAACAGAACTTAATTGATCACTATAATTTTGCCACAATGGAAGTTGCCATAAAGGATCACCCACCTCTTTTGAAGAGTGAATAAGGCTCATTGATAAATCATCATCATTTGAGAAGAAACTTGGAACATCTAAACCCATTGCAACTCTTGATGCACCAGTCAAAGTAGATAAATCAATTATGAGTTCAGGGTCAAATTCTGATGCATAACTTAAGGCATCAGCCATTATCAATCTTCCTTCTGCGTCAGTATCACCAATCTCAACATGCAGACCTTTTCTACTCTTTATAATATCAGATGGTCTCACTGAATTTTCAGATACAGAATTTTCAACTAAACAAAGAAGTAAATGAATTTCAATGTTTAATTTTTTCTGAGATAAAAGTTTAGCCAACCCAATTGCATTGGCTGCACCACCCATATCCTTTTTCATTAATAACATTCCACCGCCACCCTTGAGATTAAGCCCGCCAGTATCAAAAGACACTCCTTTACCAACTATGAATATTTTTTTTTTAAGTTTTTTATTCTTAGAAATAAATTCACAAAACATTGGTTTTTTAGAATTTGAGGCACCTTGGCCTACTGCGGAAATTAAAGGAAAATTTTTTTTTAATTTTTCACCCACAATTAATCTGTGAGAAAAGTTATTTTTCAAAAATTTTAGACATGCTTTATAAATTTGGTTTGGACCTAAAATATTTGCTGGCATATTTATTAGATCTCTTACAAAAAAATAAACACTCACTAAACTTTCTGTTTCCCTTTTACCTGATTCTTCCAACGATCCTTTTTCTATTTTCTTAGCTTTATATTTAAATTTTGTAAATTGGTAAGAAGATAAATACCATCCCAAGTAAATATTTTTCTTATATAACTTGCTGTCTCCAAAAAAATCTATTTTATAAAAGCCGTTTCCACAAAAAAAAGCTAGTTTCAACCCTATGTGTAACAAAAAATAATTTTTTTGAATTCTATTTAATTTTTCTAAATTATTTAAAAAAACAAATACTTTTTTTCCTTTTCTCAAAAAGTTTTTTTCTGAGACATTTAATTCTTTGATTTCTCTTGCATAGAGTTTCAGGTCTTCAGGAACTTGATTTATTTCGAAAAAGATTGATATGGAGTTTGAAAAATTTTCTTTTTTGTTTGTCATGTTATTTCAAGAAATATATATTTTGTTTTTAAAGTAACATTAAAAGGACATTAAATGAATATCTCAATTTATGCAAAAATATTTATATCAATTTTTGCTGTATATCTCTTTCCAAATTTTAGTTTAGCAGCTGACAACTCAGGTCCAGCAACTCTTGATATGATTTCAAGTAGCACTGGTATATTTTGTATAATAATATTTATAATTGCCTATGGCTTTGTGATGGCTGAGGAATTCACACATTTCAGGAAATCAAAACCAGTAATATTGGCAGCCACTATAATTTGGGTATTGATAGCATATCATGTATCTAATGATCCTGAACTCTCATCTACTCACTGGGCTGAAACACAGTTTAGGCACGTAGTCTTAGAATTTGCGGAATTATTTTTCTTCCTGTTTGTTGCTATGGCCTACGTAAATGCTCTTACCGAAAGAAGAATGTTTGAAGCATTGTGCGCTTGGCTCTCCAATAATAATTTTAGTTATAAAAAAATATTTTTAATCACCGGAGTTATAGCATTTTTTCTCTCTCCAATTGCAGACAACCTAACCACTGCTCTTATCTTAGGAACTGTAGTAATGGTTGCCGGAAGAGGTAACAAGAAGTTTATTGTACCAGGACTAATAAATATCGTCGTTGCCGCTAACGCAGGCGGCGCTTTTTCACCTTTTGGTGACATAACAACTCTAATGGTTTGGCAAAGAGGCTTTGTCTCATTTTTTGACTTCTTCAACATTTTTGTTCCTTCAGTTATCAACTATGTTATCCCAGCTGCAATAATGTACTTTGCTATTCCAAATGAAGTTCCAAAAGGTGATGGTAAAAAAGTAACAATTCTTCCGGGAGGAAATGTAATTGCCTTTTTAGGAATATTAACAATAACACTCACAGTGACGGCTCATAATGTTCTTCATATGCCTCCAGTTTTAGGGATGATGTTTGGACTAGGCATGCTTGGTACATATGGTTATTTTCTTAAAACAAAGTTTCCTGAAAAAAATAAGTTTGATATTTTTGTTATCACAGGTAAAGCAGAATGGGACACATTACTATTCTTTTATGGTATTCTAGTTGCTGTCGGTGGTTTAGCTACTTTAGGTTATCTTAAACTTATTTCTGATGATATGTACCTTACTCTTGGAGCCACTTATGCAAATATTTTGGTTGGAATTCTATCAGCTATTATTGATAATATACCAATCGTCTATGCGGTGTTAACTGCTCATCCTTCTATGGATATGGGACAATGGTTGTTAATAACTCTTACAGCTGGAGTTGGCGGTTCATTGCTCTCTATTGGCTCTGCAGCAGGAGTTGCATTAATGGGTCAAGCACGAGGAGTCTATACCTTCTTTGCACATCTTAAATGGTCGTGGGCAATCCTATTAGGATATGCAGCAAGCATAGTGGTACACCTTTGGATGAATCAACATCTATTTGATTTAGTCCCACTCGAGAGATAAAGTTAGGTTAAAATTGAGATGGTAATGTTATTTACCATCTCAAATGCATTCCACCGAATATCGTAAATGGTTGACCAGGCGTTACAAATGTACCACTTCCACCTGTTCCACTGACCTCATTTTCAGCTAATATACCGCCAGTTTCGTAGTTTTCATGTAGAAGGTTTCTAGCTTCGAGAAAGAGCACTGTACCAAATCCTTCAGGGGCGTTAACATAAGGAACATCGTACTCTGCAGAAACATTTAATAAAAAATATCCAGGGACTTCTTTGCCTGCTGCATTATTTTCATCACCTCTGTAAAACTGACGAGAATTATACTCTGTATCCAAAAACAAACTAAGATTTTGATTTGGGGAATATCCAACACCTATTCTTCCAATGTGCGGAGATATACCAGGTATTGCATCACCAGGGCCAACTTGTATTTGATAAGCCTCTCTTGCTTCACAAGACTCTTGGTCATTTGTAGCATTCGTGTCACCACCTCCAGATGCACCATATTCTTCAGGACCTTCACATGCATGAGGGTTTTCGTAGTGTCCTGGACTTGAAATTTTTTGGTGAGTTTCAAATGAAGCTCTCACATAAGAATAATTACCATACCAAGACCATTTATTATCTAGTTTACCATTTAAAGCGAGTTCGGCACCCATTCTTTGGGTATTACCTACGTTTCTGAAATAGCCTGTTCCAACTCTATTACCACCAATAAATATAATATCGTTGAAATTTCGTCCAGCAAAAGCTGTAGCATTCCAATCAATCTCGTGATTCATGCCAAACAAACTATAACCTTCTTTTACACCTCTAGCTCCCAACTCAAAACTTCTGTTTTTTACTTGGTCTAGAGGAGGATCTGCCTGAAATGAGTTAGGTAACCTGCATGGATGGTCTGGGTCTGCGCAACCAAGTTCAGCTACAGATGGAGTACGACTTGATTCTTTGTAAGTTCCATATACACTAGTTTTTCCAAGCATTAGTGTATTTCCGAGTTTTCTTGTTATACCAACTCCAGGGTTAAATTCGTTAAAAAAGTGATTTCCTTCTAATGCTTCGCTGTATTGATCATTCATTTTTAATGCCGCCCAGTTCCATCTTCCTGAAAGATTCAATGATGTATGATCATCTAAATCTATTGTATTACTTCCAAATAAAGCTAAGTTATGGGTATGGGCCTCAAGATTTGTTACGAAAATGTTTTCTCCTTCTGAATCTTGACTTAAAAGAACACCTGTTCCTTGAACTCCTCTATCATTTTGTATAATTCCAAGTTCTGTTGATGATCCAAAACTATTAAATGAAAATTCATAAGAAAGTCCAGTTATGAGTGTATTATTTTTATTGTAAAGGTTATGGTCAAGAGTTGACTGAAAGTTTAATCCCATTTGATTTTGTTTTGTATTAGACCTATTTATCGCACCAATGCTTTCAATTTCATTTTCATCATCGTCACGCGATAAACCCAGGGATGTATAATCAATTAGTTTTCCAGCCATATCTAAATATTGTTCATCAGAATCACCGGTGACCTCTAACTCTGAACACAGAAGATTATTAGCAGTACCCCTACTAGCATTGTATCCCAAACCACAATCACCTGCCTCGAACTCATCGCCATTATAGTTTCTTCTTTCCATATGACGATAGTAAAGATTACCTTGGAGAGACAATTTGTCATTTACAAAGTGATTGCCGCCTAAGTTTGCATAATAATTCTTATTGTGAGTATTATCGGGATAAGTATAAACTGCATCCCTACCGTCTATGTCCATTAAGGTTAATGGAACTGCTCCATTGCCTCTCAAATCTGTGTAAGCTTGTCCAAAGTTTATAAAAAGTTCTGTATCTTCATTTGGTCTGTATCTAACATCACCAAACACAGTGTTAAGATATGATTCAGAATGATCTCTCCAACCACTGTCGTAATTGAAGTTAGCGCCTATATAAACGCCAACGTCATCGAACTGTTGGCCATACTCAAGTATTTCATTGTATCGTGCATAGTTTCCACCGGAATTAGTGATATTAGCACCTTGAAAGTTGAAGCCGTTTTTCATTTCCATTGTAATTGCGCCACCAAGTGCATTCTGTCCAAAAATAGGATCACCACCTGTGAATATCTGCATGCTATGTGTTGCAAAATCTGGGACTAAGTCCCACTGAACTACTTCACCAAATGATTCATTTATTCTCATGCCATTTTGATAAACAGCTATTGATTGCGCTGTACCAAGAAGAGGGCCACCAACATAACCTCTGAAGTTAATGTCATTTTGCATAGGGGAGCTGTTGAGATTAAACAAAGAAATACCCGTGGTTTCTCTATTTAGGGTTTCTGTAATAGAAAAATTTTTTTTTTTTACTTAATTGATCTCTGCTTATTGTCTGAATCTTACCTGGCACTCTTTCTATATCCAAACCTGAACCTTGTACTGGTGTTATTGATATAATATTTACATCAGGTGCGACATATTCATTATCTTGAGCAAATGACTGCACTGAAAGAAAAACCAAAAATATAAAACATGAAAGAATTTTTATCACAGAAAACATGGTAAATATCTTACACTGTTGACTCAGATTTAAAATAAGTTTTGAAGAATTTTTCAAAAAAAACTTGTCAAATTATTATTTCACAATATTTTGTTTTTAAATGTTATCAATTTTCAAAAAATTAAAAGACGATAAACCTTCATTTGAAGAACTTAATGGTTTAGACAAGGCAGTTTTAATTTCGTCGCTCATGATTGAATGCGCAAAAAGTGATGATTCTTTTGACAAAGGAGAACATGAACTGATTAAAAAAATAATTACTCAGAAGCTTCATTTAACAAATGAGGAAGCTGAAGACTGTTTTAATGAATCATCAAAGATATCATCGGATAGTGTAGAAATTTATTCTCTTACAAAAGATATCAGAGAAAACTTTTCTAAAGATGAAATTCTTATTATTTTTGAATATTTATGGCAAATAATACTAGTTGACAAAAAAATAGATGATTATGAAGCATCTATGATGACTAAGCTGACCGGACTTTTTCATTTAACTGGAAGAGAAAATGCACAAGCAAAACAAAATGCTGAATCATATTTAAAAGATAATATTTGATTTTTTAATTTTTAGTTCTCTTCTCTTAACTTCAAATTTTTTTCTATTCTTTATAGACTTTTTATTTACTCTTTCTCTCCAAAGTTTAAAACTGCGCGTTTTTAATGTTCTTCGCATTAATTTAATAACATCCGATTCACTTTTTCCTGTTTTTTCGCGTATTTCTTCAAAAGTAATTCTATCGGCCCAAGCTGCCCAAATTATCCAACCTGGGTCGGATATTTCGGGCTCTTTATTTTTTACGCGTGTCTCAGGTCTATTTGTCTTCTTCATTTCCCTAAAATAACTCCGCTTCAATTATATCTAATTTAGGTTGGAAATCTTTACCAAATGCAACAAAACCGATACTTTTGATTTCAGAAGATCCGAAATTTGAAGGTTGATAAAAATTCGATTTTTCAAAATCTCTAAATAAGATTTCATATGTTTCCCAATTTTCAGATACTTCGAATCTTCCCGAGTAATATTGCCAAGGCATCAAAAGAAAATTAGTTCTAATATGAATATAATAATCACTCGGGAATCCTTTGGCTTTAATTCTAATACCTTTAAAATTTTTTTCCTCAAAATCAAAAAAAGAACGTAATTGAATGAAACCACCATTATTTTTTGTGCTCACGTTGCCACTCAGCCTAATAAAATTACCCTTATCTCCATCTAAAATTTCAAACTTTCCTGAAGAGATTCCTCCCATTACTTGGTCTGACAAAAATTCCCATTTCTGTGAAAAATTTTCTAATTTATCTTTATAAAGTAAATCCATTGCATTTATTTTATTAACAAATATAAAAATAAATATAATTACCAAATGAAATTTCATAATAAGATAATACCATGAGCAAATTTAAAAATCTAATCAATGGTTTTATACTTTCTTAAAAATTAATTTTTATAAGAAACTTATAAACTATTATTATATCTGTGAGGATGAATGACAAATAAAGAAATTGAAAGTCTAGTTAATATTACCCAAAGAAAATGGGCTGATATTGTTTTAGAAATAGGAAAAGCATACACAAGAAAAATCAATCTTGAAAGTCTGGTCTCTCAATTATTATATGATATTTATGCGTTTAATCATTGCGAAGTTTTGTTTAAACCAACACTTGCTAAACACAATCAATTTAGGTCAACACAAAAAGAATTCATTTCTTATTTTCTTGGACAAAACAAATTTTGTGAGGAAGACAGCGGGTTTGCAATCAAAGGTTGGAAATCAATAAAGTTTGAAAATTATAAAATTATTGAATACAATGATTATTTATTAGCCATGGGTAATTATTATTTTACGGACAATAAAAACAAATCACTCAAGGTTGAATATACATTTGGTTTTATTAAAACAAGTAACAATGAACTGAGAATTAATTTGCACCATTCCTCTTTACCCTACAATGACTAATGCAAAAAATATAAGAAAATATCTTTGATAGCTGTTGTATTTTAATTGAAATATAATTTTTTACATGAATAAAAGCCTTTTAACAAACTTTACAACACTTTTAATAACCATTTATGGAACTTTCTCTCCAGTTTATTCTGCGGAAATATTCATGGCTGGCTTATTTGGTTTATCAGGTGGCTTAACTAACTGGCTTGCCATCCACATGCTTTTTGAAAAAGTACCTTTTTTAATTGGTTCAGGTGTAATTCCATTGAGATTTAAGGAACTTAAAGAAGGTATAAAAAATCTTATAATGCATGAATTCTTTTCGTCTCAGTCTCTTGAAAACTTTTCAAATCAAAAAGAAAACTCTGTGAATGATATTTTAAATAAAATTGATTATGATGATATTTACAAGAAATTTATTGATGCCATAAAAGAATCCTCTTTAGGCTCAATGCTTGAAATGGTTGGAGGAGAAAAGGCGCTTGAACCACTGAGAGATCCTCTAAAAAAGAAGATAAAAGAAACAATCGATGAGCTTGCTAATATGAACTTAAATGATAATAAAAATTTTTCTGAAACTTTAAAAAATGAAATAGAATCTTTAATTGACTCAAGACTGAACGAGCTCAGTCCCGAACAAGTTAAAACCATAATTAAAGATATAATTCACAAACATCTTGGGTGGCTAGTTGTTTGGGGAGGCGTTTTTGGGTTTGTAATCGGACTTATTTTGAGTTTTCTTGGAAGTGTAAGTTGAGGAAAAATATATTTAATTTTACTAATACATATTCAAAATTGCCAAAAGATTTTTATGAGGAAATTAAACCAAAACCCGTTGCAAATCCAAAACTTATCGAATTCAATCAAGAGTTATCAAAATTCTTAAATATAAATTCTGCTGCTATAAATTCAGAAGAAGCAAAATTAATTTTCTCAGGTAACTATTTAACAAAGGGTTCAAAACCGATTGCAATGGCTTATGCTGGGCATCAATTTGGTAATTTTGTTCCCCAACTTGGTGATGGAAGGGCAGTTTTAATTGGCGAAATAATTGCAAAAAATGGAGAAAGATTTGACATACAATTAAAAGGTTCTGGCAAAACAGCCTTTTCAAGGCAGGGAGATGGTAGATCACCACTTGGGCCTGTAATAAGGGAATATTTAGTGAGTGAAGCTATGCATTATCTTGGTATAAAAAGCACACGCTCATTAGCTATAACAACTACTGGTGAAACTGTTTTGAGAGAAGAACCTCTTCAAGGTGGGGTGCTAACTAGAGTCGCTTCAAGTCACATAAGAATTGGAACATTTGAATATTTTTTTTACAGGAAAGATTATAAATCATTGAGGAAACTGGCTGATTATACTCTTGCTCGCCATTTTCCAAAATATAATGAAGATAAGCCTTATGAGTTTCTCTTAATAAAAGTAATAAAATCTCAAGCCGAGCTTGTTGCTAGATGGATGAGTATTGGTTTTATTCATGGTGTAATGAATACTGATAACACATTAATTAGTGGAGAAACTATAGATTATGGTCCATGTGCATTTATGGATCAGTTTAATCCTAATAAAGTTTTTAGTTATATTGATGTAACAGGACGATATTCATATATCAATCAAGGTAAAATAATGCTTTGGAACTTATCTAAATTTGCTGAATGTATGTTGCCGCTATTAAAAAAGAATTTTGACGATTCAAAACAAAAAGCTGTTGAGTGTTTGAAAGTTTATCCCAAATATTTCGAGGAAAACTGGCTAAGAGAAATGAGAAAAAAATTAGGACTCACAAAAATAATTAAAGATGACAAAGATCTTATAGATGATTTTTTTAAATTAATTAAAAAAAATAATTTAGATTTCACTATGTCTTTTAGAAATCTCTCAAAAACTCTTACGGAAGAAGAAATTGATTTCTATCAAAAGAAAACAAAAAATCCATTAGAAATCAAACAGTGGTTTTCACGTTGGGACAAAAGATTACAACTTGAGAATTTCAAGAAAAGTTTAATTGCAAAAAAAATGAGAGAAATTAACCCCATCTATATTCCAAGAAATCATCTGGTAGAATCTGCAATAAACCAAGCTGTTATGAATAATGATTTTTCAAAAATGAGAGAACTTTTAAAAGTGATCAGGGAGCCATTTGTAGAAAGAGTTTTAAATTTGAAATTTGCTTTACCACCAAAGCCACATGAAGTTGTTTCAAATACTTTTTGCGGAACCTAAATAACAGAGAATCCAAGTTTCTTGGTTTCATCTAATATCTCATTTTCAGCTTCAATCCAAAGAGGAATTGCTTTGTCAAGAACTTGGTGACCTTTTTCAGTTAATTTCATAATTTTCTTTCTTGAATCTTTCGTCTTACTTTGTTGAATTAAACCTTCCTTAATTAAAATATTAAGTCCTCTCGTCAAAGTGGTTCTGTCCATCAACAATTCATCTGCCAAGGAAATTAATTTTTTATTTTTACTTGTCGCAATTAAAGATAATATTGTGAATTGAGTTATTCTTATTCCCGCAGATTTTAGTTTTTTGTCATAAAACTGTGTTACGACCCTAGAAGCTTTACGCATTTTAAAACATTTACAACTTAATAATTGTCTATACTTAAATGATCGTGTTTCTTCCATAAAAATAACTTTACAACACTTGAAATCAAAAATTTTAAATTTGTATTTGCTAGTGAGAATCTAAATCCTTTTTAACATCTTCATGATCTCCCGTAATAATATGGTGCTGACTTTTAGTAATAAATTTCTCAAGTAGTGGAATAAAGATAAGAGGGATCAAACCTCCTACAACTATCCCAAGAATCATACTCCTAATGTGTGGATCAAGATAACTTGCTATTAAATCTGCAAGAATATGAGATAAAGCAGCTCCAAAAATACCGGCTACATAGCCATTTGAAACTAATTTTAGAAACCTATTAATACTGAAACCCGAATAATACCCTAATAACATTATACTAACATGAACAAATCCAAAAATTAATCCTCTAAGATTTCCGCTAGTTTCCCTAAATAAATCTTCTAATAAATGTTCCATTGACTTAAATAGTTTACACGAATATTTAAAAAAAACATTTAATTAGTTAAACATTTTCTAGAAGTAATAACCTAAAAATAATTTAAGCTAGGTCTGATTTGTAAAAGAAATATATCAATTGGCTATTTAAATAAATTTGTTGATATCTTAATATTTTTATATCTAGTTTTTGGAAATTTTTCATTTACAGTAAATGCTGAAGAAAAAGTTCTAATATGTTAATTGAATTACGGTATTTCAGACGAGAATGATAAAACTGGTATTGAATTCAAAAACTTAAATATTGTAGATAAAGATCAGGTTCTTCATTTAGATATCGAAAAACAGTGGCTCTCTGTCCAAAGTCAAAAAAAATTTTTAGATGGAGGAGGGCAAAACAGTAAATCTAATTTTTTAATGATGGACTCATCGATTTTCTAAATGTCCTATCTTGAAAATAATAGAACCTTAATTAAAAAAAACATTGTTGAAGTAAATCGATATGCCGGCTTTGTTAAGCATGAATTTAGAAAAAATATTGAAACTATTTATATAACTGGGCGTTGCCAATTACCAAAAAAAATTTATTTTGGTAGTAGATACGAGTAATTAAATAAACAACCGCGTAAATTAAATTAAGATTCATGGCGGAGAGAGAGGGATTCGAACCCTCGAAACAGTTTCCTGTTTACACGCTTTCCAAGCGTGCGCCTTAAGCCACTCGGC
>MDTB01226047.1_pt1 | contig 58224 bp, 63 predicted proteins | sample 811161 | NCBI WGS metagenome assembly MDTB01 (sample SAMN05326650, study PRJNA326480) | marine metagenome | isolation source: seawater | place: Mediterranean Sea | collected 2009 | reverse complement strand
TAAAAAATATTTTCATTTAATCCTAATCCACCTCCTAAAATAATTTCTTGATTACTTTTTTTTTGTAATTTAGTTATTCTCTCCATAAAAAGAGGAAGGCAATCAAACCCTAATGTACCTTTTAATTTCATAATCTCAAGCTGTTTATATGATTCTATATCTCTAACTGTAATCGAATCTATTAATGAAAGAATTTTACTGTAAAGGGAAAAAATATTAATATTATTATCATTGTTTGACGGGAATAGAGAAGAATTGACTAAATGAACTATTTTGTGAAAATGAGACTTCGCTAAATACATGATATAAAGTAAATTAAATGATGAAGTGTTTATATTATGAAGTGAACCTTCACCATTAATTATAATAATATCTGAACTTTCTATTAATTTGACTAATCCAACATTATCTTTTAAAAAAATAGTTTTAAAATCATCATCAAAAAAATGTTTATCATTTTTAGGGGACCTAGTTAAATTATATACTTTTTCAACGCCAAATAATAAAACTTCATATTTTAACTTCTCTAGTCTTAATTTAATCTCAGTAGATGTCCCATAACATCCCCAATGGTATGCATTAGATGTATCATTAATTATAAGAGCTTTTTTAGTCATAGTTAAATTTATTAATATTTATCATTAAGTGCGCTTTCATGCCATTTATACAAAAGTATATGAGAAAGCGCACTAAGAAACGAAAATAGTAAGTATCCACTAATACTTAATAGAAAGAAGCATGCTAAAGCTGTTGAAAGGTCTAGTCGATATGTTGACTCAAGTAGTCGAGATGCTAGACCAGATTTTTCTCCACCTGTCCCTGCGACCATTTCTGCAACAACAGTTCCAATCAGTGCTAATCCACCACTTATTCTTAATCCTCCTAAGAAGTAGGGAAGTGCTGAAGGAAACGATAAAAATCTTAGCCTTTGAACTTTTGATGAATTATATATAACAAATAAATCACTTAGGTTTTTATTAATACTCTTTAAACCCAGTAAGGTATTTGAAATTATAGGAAAAACAGAAGAAACCCATGCTAAAATGACGAGTACATAAAAAATATCACTAACCCAAATAATAATAAAAGGCGCAATTGTAACAATAGGGGTTACTTGAATAAAAACTGCATACGGTAAAATAGTATGTTCAATAAATTTTGATTGAGATAATAAGATTGCAATTGTAACTCCACTTATCGCTGATAGTATTAATGCTATAACTGTTACTTCAAGAGTGATAAATAAAGCTGAAAAAAGACTATATGAGTTTTCAATTAGTGAATTATATATTCCCAATGGTCCAGGAAGTATATATTCAGGAATATTGTAAATTATTATGAGATACTCCCAAACAATCAAAAGGAGAGCTAAGAAAAATATTGGTAGGAAATATTTCATAAATACACGCTAATTAACTTTTGTTTCTTTTAAACTAGAACTAATATCATTACATATACGATTAAATTCTTTTTCGGTTTTTAATATCTCATTACGTGGATAAGGAAATAAAATATCCATCTCCTTAATTATAGTTCCTGGTCTATTAGAAAAAAGTAATATTCTATTTGATAAAAATACTGCCTCTCTGATGTTATGCGTAACAAAAATACAATTATAATTTGTCTCATCTTTTAATGCTAAAATTTCATAATTTAATTGTTCACGCGTGAATTCATCAAGAGCAGAGAAGGGTTCATCAAATAAAATTAATTCAGGATCGGTAACAAGTGCTCTTGCAATAGAAACTCTCATTTTCATTCCACCCGATAATTCTCTTGGGTAACTTTTAGAAAATTCATATAAACCTACAAGATTAATAAAAAAATCTACTTTTTCTCTATTAAGAGCATTATATTTTAATCTTAGTGGTAACATGACATTATCAAAAACGTTAGCCCATGGCAGTAATGAAGGCTCCTGAAATACAAAACTAATATTAGGTTTATCCTTTGAAAATATTATTTTGCCTTCTGAGATAGGTACCAAATCGGAAATAATTTTTAGAAGCGTTGACTTACCGCAGCCTGATGGACCCACAATTGAGAGAAAATCATCATTATGCAGCTCTAAACTAATATTGGTTAAACACTCTAAACCATTTGAAAACGTTTTATTCAAATTTTCAATTTTCAGAAACATAATTTAAACCAACACCTTTATTAATAAATTCAAGTGTATAAGCATCCTTATAATTTAAATTTTTTTCATATAGATTATCTAAAACCATTGTTTTGAAAAACCTTTTCCACTTTTTGTGAGTCATTGTGCCTATTCCAGAAACTTTTGCATCTTCACTATCTACTAACTCTCTAGATTTTATCAATTTATGTGCATTTTCCAAAAGATTGACTGTCATATCTGGATTATTCTTTAAAATCATCTTAAATGCAGGATTTGGGTCATCATAGAGAAAACTGTACCAACCTAAAATACTGGCATTGATAAAGCGTTGAATAAGTTCTGGTTTTTCATTAATCAGCTCACTTCTTGTTTGTATAATACCAGCATAACTTGAGTATCCAGAGTCTGCTAAAAGAAAAACTTTAGGCTCTATCCCGGATCTTTTAATCAGATAAGGTTCACTTGTTATATATCCTTGCTGAACAGCATCTTTATTTGCAAGGAAGGGAGCTAAATTAAAGGTATATGGAGCTATTTGTGAATCATCAAATTGAAATCTGACTTTTAAAAACCTCCAAAAACCAATTCGGGTATCAGGAGAAATCATTACCTTTGATAATTTAAGATCCTCAATTTTATCAAAATTACTAGACTTATGAGAAATTAGAACAGCAGGGTCTTTCTGAAAAAAAGCAGCAATAGCCTTTACAGGGATTTCCTGACTTTTAAAGTTTAATGGAATAAATGAATTAGGTGCCATCCCAAAATCAATCTTACCGGCTGCTAATAGCTGAGAATGATTTACTTGAGGCCCTCCCTGCCTGATAAATACATTTAGATTTACATCTTCATATAAGCCGAGAGCTTTTGCTTGGTAAAAGCCACCATGCTCAGCCTGAGCTCTCCAATCCGTTCCTAATGTAATATTCTCTTTTGATAAAATGACTTTAGGACTTAATAGGGATATACTAAATATAGATATAATTATAATTTTAAACAGTTTAATACTCCAAAATTAATTCATTGCATGCTATGGAAAATTCTTTTTATGAATTTTAGTCAAAAAAATATCTTTGTCACATTTTTATTTATTTTATTTATTCCATCTATAACACTCTCAAAAGAGGAGAATTTCAATTTATGGCTAAATAAACTTAAAGATGAAGCAATTGAGAAGGGAATAAGCAAAGAAACCGTAATTAAAACAATCAATAAAATAGAAATATTGCCAAATATATTAAATAAAGACAGGCAACAGCCTGAATTTATTGATAACTTTTCAGATTACATCACAAGAAATATTTCTAACCGCAAGGTACGTATAGGAAAGAATCTTCTTAAAGATCATAAAACTCTTCTTAATCGTGTAGAGAAAGAGTTTGGAGTACCAGCAAGATATTTGATAGCGTTTTGGGGAATAGAAACCAACTTTGGAAGTTATACGGGTAATTATCTAGTAGTTAACAGCCTTGCTACATTAGCATTTGATCCTAGAAGACGGAATTTTTTTAGAAATGAGCTTTTGGGTGCTATTAAAATACTTGATCAGAAACATACTTCTTTTGATAAATATAAGGGTTCTTGGGCAGGAGCATCTGGACAAATGCAATTTATGCCATCCACATTTTTAGAATACGCAATTGATTATTCAAATGATGGCAAAAAAGATATTTGGAACAACTTAACAGACTCCTTTGCATCTGCTGCTAATTATTTGAGCCAAATTGGTTGGGAAAAGGATTATATTTGGGGAAGGGAGGTTAAATTACCTAAAGGATTTGATTACTTTGATGCACAATTAGGTACAAGTAAGAGTGTGAATCATTGGCGAATTAAAGGGGTTAAGAAAGCAAATAATACTAGTTTGCCGGAATCAACGATCATGGGGTCAATAATACTCCCAAGCGGTAAAGATGGTCCTGCATTTTTAGTTTACAAAAATTTTGAGAAAATTATGCAGTGGAATAGGTCTATTTTCTATTCATTAACAGTGGGTTATTTATCTGACCGCTTAATCAATATTAGTCAATTGGATATAAGTTCTTTAAAAGAAAGGAAACTTTCAATAAAGAAGATACTAGAATTACAAAAAAAACTAAATTTTCTTGGATATGGTAATCTTAATGAAGATGGTATAATGGGTACAAATACGAAACATGCAATTAGATTATTTCAAAGACAGAATAAACTTTCTGCTGATGGCTATGCTGACAAAAAAACAGTTGATTTTATTAAACTTTCTTCAAAAAGTTATATAAATACCAATATTGAATACTAAGGAGACCTGCAAAATGCGGGATTTATTTTTAAAAACTTTAAAAACTATAATGATTACTACTTTGATTTTTGGATGTTCGGGCTCAACGAAAGATATATTTGACGAAGAGTTACCCGAATATATGCAATTTGGAAAAGATCCTAAAGGTAAGATAGTCAAAACTTATAAAGTTGGACAACCTTATCAAGTCAGTGGCATTTGGCATTATCCATCTGAAGATTTTGGATACAAAAAAGTAGGAATTGCCTCATGGTATGGTCCGGGCTTTCATGGAAAAAGAACTGCAAATGGTGAAAAATATGATATGGATGCACTTACGGCTGCGCATAAAACACTTCCTATGCCAAGTGTTGTTAAAGTCACAAATCTTGACAATAACAGAACAATAAAAGTTAGAATTAACGATAGAGGACCCTTTATCGAAGGAAGAATTATAGACCTATCTAGAAGAGGTGCAGAGTTATTGGGCTTTGATAAATTAGGGACTGCCAGAGTGAGTGTAGAATTAATACCTGAAGACTCTATGACTATGAAAACAATGGCACTTCAAAGTTCTGGGGCCTTCAGAAAGGCTGAGATGCCAAAAGTAAATAAAGCTCCACTCGCATCAATAGTTACAGAAAACGTAAAGCCTTTAGCTAATAATTATTTGGATAAAACACAACCTATGAATATTACTCGTAATTTTGACCCTAATAGTATAACCAGACAATTAAAACCGCTTGAAAACAATAATCAGCAATCAAAAAATACTGGGTCGGTTAATCAACTAATGAAACCAGGTTTTTATGTTCAAGCAGGGGCTTTTAGTGAAATTAGCAATGCTAAACGTCTAGAAGCTCAAATATCACATTTAGGTAACGTTTTTATTAATATTGCTAGAATCTCAGGACAAACATTCCATCGTGTAAGATTAGGGCCATTTTCACAAAGAAATAATGCTGAAAGAATACTTGATTACATAATAGACAGTGGGTATTCAAATGCACGTATTTTTGCAGAATAATTTTTTAATGGTAGTATTTAAGTAATGTTTAAAATCAATAATTTGTCATTTTTTCTTAATTTTATATCTCTTCTTATAACTTTGATAATCAGCAATCCCTCTGAGGCTTTAGATATCAAAGCTAGAGAGTATATCTTAGTTGATTTCCAAACTTGGACCGTTCTGGCTGAAAAAAATGCTGATGAACCAATGCCACCTTCATCAATGTCTAAATTAATGACAGCTTATATGCTTTTTGAGGCTATTCATTCAGGTGCAATTTCACTTGATGATTATTTTGTTGTTTCAGAAAATGCATGGAGGAAAGGAGGGGCAGCATCAGGTGGTTCAACCATGTTCTTGGAGCCAAATAGCAGGGTGAGGGTTGAAGACTTACTTAGAGGTATAATAATTCAGTCTGGTAATGATGCATGTATTGTTGTTGCAGAAGAAATGGCAGGGACTGAAGATACTTTTGCAGTTCAGATGTCTGAACGCGCATTAGAAATTGGTTTAAAAGGAAGTAATTTTACTAATTCTACAGGTCTTCCAAATCCTGAGCATTATATGACTGCAAGAGATTTGGCAACTCTGGCTCGAAGAATAATAAAAGATTTTCCTGAATATTACTCTTTATATAGTGAAAGAGAGTTCACCTATAACGATATAAAACAATATAATAGAAATCCATTATTATCTATTCCTGGTAAAGCAGATGGCTTAAAAACTGGACGTACTAGCATAGCTGGCTATGGATTAACTGCATCAGCAATGCGTGATGGAAGACGTTTAATTCTTGTCGCAAACGGAATGCAGTCCCCTAAAATTAGATCATCAGAAACCTCAAAATTGATGGACTGGGGGTTTAGAAACTTTACTAATAAAAATCTATTTCGTGCTGGAGAAATAATCACAAATGCCGATGTATGGTTAGGAGAAACACAAGAAGTTCCCCTTGTTCTAGAAGATGACATATCCATTACAATTCCTAGACAGGCGTGGCGAACACTTCAAGTTAAAGTTGTTTATTCAGGCCCTGTTGCGTCACCAATAATTAAAGGACAGAAGATAGGGAAACTTGTTATTGATGGTGATAGAATGTCACCCCTAGAATATGATTTATTTGCATCAGAAAGTGTTGATAAACTTGGCTTCATAAAAAGAATTAAGGCCGCGGCCAATCATATTCTCTTTGGTTATTCAGATGATTAGTTTTATCTAATAATTATAAAGGTTGAAATTTTGGCTAATGGATTTTTTATAACTTTTGAAGGAGGAGAGGGGTGTGGTAAATCAACCCAATCTAGGTTTTTATTCGATGAATTAACTTCTCAAGGTTACAATACAATACTAACAAGAGAACCTGGGGGAGTACCGAGTGCAGAGAAAATCAGAGAAATATTAGTCCAAGGAAATAAAGATAGCCTTTTACCAATGAGTGAGTTGCTTTTATTATTCGCGGCTCGTTATGAACATGTTGAAAAAAAAATTAAACCTGAATTAAATAAAGGAACTATAGTTATTTGTGATAGATTTTTTGACTCATCTATTGCTTATCAAGGTTATGGACATGGAATAGAACTTAAGAAAATTGAACAACTTAAATTTCTAACAATAGATTTTTTTGAGCCAGATTTAACTTTTTTACTCAACTTAGACGTATCAGAAGGGTTATCCAGGTCTAAGAAGAGAGATAACAAAGAATTAAGATTTGAAAATATGGATTTATCTTTTCATAAAAAACTCCATAATGGTTTCATTCAAATTGCTAAAAATAATTCTGAACGTTTTAGTATTATAGATGCTTCAAAGTCAATTAATCAGATAAAACAGAATATCTTAGGTATAGTTTTAAATAAATTAAAGCTTAAAAAAGAGCTCTAAAGTGGAAATACCTTTACCTAGAGAAAATCTAAACTTTAAATCAGATATAAATTATGAGAAGACCTTTATTGACTCATATCATTCTAATTCTTTTCATCATGCTTGGTTGATTTCAGGACCTAAAGGTATTGGCAAGTCTACATTAGCTTATAGGTTTGCGCGTTTTATCTTATCTCAGAACAATGATCAAAATAATCATAAATTATTTCTAGATGATAATTCTAACAAAGAATCTCTACAGTTAACTTCTGATAATCCAATATATAAAAGGATAGTTTCAAATAGTCATAGTGATCTTATGGTAATTGAACCTTTAAAAGATCAGAGTGGTAAGAGTAAAAAATCAATATCAATCTCTGAAATAAGAAAAATTAAACCTTTTTTAAATACTACCTCTATTACAGGTGGTTGGAAAGTTATCATTATTGATTCAATGGATGAATTAACTATTAACGGAGAGAATGCATTACTTAAATCACTTGAAGAACCACCACGAAAAACATTAATCATTTTAATTGCAACTAATTCTTCACAATTACTTCCAACCACAATATCAAGGTGTAGAAGTCTACCTATATTTCCTTTATCAAAAGATATGCTTTATAATTTAATAAATATTTATCTTCCTGACCTAGATTCAAATGATACTAGAATTTTATCCTCAATGTCTGAGGGTTCGGTTGGAAAAGCATTAAATTTATATGAGAATAATGGAATAGGAATATTCAAAGAATTAGTTAATTTATATTCTAATTTACCTTCAATTGATATTAATAAAGCTAATAAAATTTCAGAAGCTTGGTCAAAAGAAAATTTATTTAAGATTGCAATTGAACTATTGTGTTGGTGGATCTCAAAAATAATAAAATATAGATCTATAAATAATTTTTCTGAATATGATGAAACAGTATCAAATGATAGAAATGTTTCAGAAAATATTGCGAGATTAATAAATCTTGAACAATTATTAAATATATTAGAAGATATAAGTGATAAATACAATAAAGCAAATATATTAAATCTTGATAGAAGGAATATAATTTATACTTCACTCATGGGATTACCAAATTCAATATTAAAATAAAAAAGTATTAAGAATGTTATCAGAAAAAAATTATTATATTACAACTCCTATATACTACGTAAATGATAAACCGCATACAGGTCATGCTTATACAACCATTGCATGTGATGTTATTGCCCGATTTAAGAGATTAGATGGATTTACTGTAAAATTCCTAACTGGAACAGACGAACATGGACAGAAAGTTGCAAAAGCAGCTGATGAACAGGGTATATCTCCACAAAAATTTACCGATAATGTATCTAAATCTTTTATCAAATTAACTGAAACTCTTACAATTACAAATGATGATTTCATCAGAACAACAGAGGATAGGCATAAAAAAGCATGTCAATTCTTTTGGGAAAAAATTTTAAATTCTAGTGCTCCTGACGGAAAGTCTTGGATTATATTAGATAAATATAAAGGGTGGTATTCATTTCGAGATGAAGCATATCATACGGAAGATGAACTTGTATTAAATGACAAGGGTGAGAAATGTGCACCAAATGGAAACAAAGTTGAGTGGGTTGAAGAAGATAGCTATTTTTTTAGACTATCTGCAGCAGAAGATAGTCTATTAGATTATTACAACCAGAATCCTGATTTTATAGGTCCTAATTCAAGAAGAAATGAAATTATAAGTTTTGTAAAAAGTGGGTTAAAGGATATTTCTATTTCCCGCACTAATTTTAATTGGGGCGTGCCAGTACCCAATGATGATAAACATGTGATGTATGTCTGGATAGATGCATTAGCAAACTACCTAACTGGTGCTAACTACCCGGAGATAAATCATTCATTATTTAAAAGTTTTTGGCCTGCTGATCTGCATATCATTGGTAAAGATATAATAAGATTTCATTGTATTTATTGGCCTGCATTCCTTATGGCTGCTGAATTACCATTACCAAAAAGAATATTTGCACACGGCTGGTGGACAATTGAAGGTCAGAAAATGTCAAAATCACTTGGGAATGCAATAGATCCAAATGCTCTTGTCGATGAATTTGGCTTAGACCAATTAAGATACTTTCTTTTAAAAGAAGTAACTTTTGGAAATGACGGAGATTTTTCAAAACAGGCCTTAATGCATAGATCAAATAGTGAATTGGCAAATGAATTTGGAAATCTTGTTCAAAGAGTCCTCTCTATGATATTCAAGAACTGTGATTCTAAAATTCCCAAATTTCAAAATTTAACTAAAGATGATCTAGAAATTATAGAAAAATCAAAAAGTTTAGTAAATAATATAAGACCATTAATTGATAAGCAGGCATTTAATGATTCACTTGAAAAAATCTGGGTTATTGTAAGGACTGCGAATGCATATATCGACAAACAAGCTCCATGGGAACTAAAAAAGAAGTCACCCGAACGAATGGAAACTGTTTTATATACATTATCAAAGATTATTTATAACTTAGCTATAATAATGCAACCTTTTACCCCAATTGGGTCAAATAAAATACTTTCACAATTGAATGTTCCAGAGAAGTCTAGAGATTTTAGCTTTATAGATTCTGATAGCCATATCACTCCAGGTTTGCTAATAAATAAACCTGAACCCGTATTTGAAAAATTTGAATGATGGTTTTATTTAATTATGCTTGTAGATAGTCACTGCCATTTAGATTTCCCAGATTTTGAAAAAGATCTTAACCAAGTTGTGGATAGAGCCGTCTCTAAAAACGTTATTCATTTTTTAACTATATGTACTCATATAAGCAAATTTCAACAGGTAAGAAATGTAGCTGAAAAATATAAAGAGATTATGGATTGTTCTATTGGAATTCATCCACATGAAGCAGACAGTGAAGAAACAGTTGATAAGAATTATTTAATTAACAAGTCAAAAAAAGATCAAAAGGTTATAGCTTTTGGAGAAACAGGTCTTGATTTTTATTATGATAATAGTCCTAGAGAAATTCAAGAGAGACAATTTAGAACACATATTGCCGCCAGTAGAGAGACAGATATCCCTGTTATTATCCATACACGAAACGCAGATGAAAAGACCTCTCAAATACTCGAAGAAGAAATGGAGAAGGGGCCTTTTAGAGGGGTAATACATTGTTTTAGTTCTGGTGAATCTTTAGCACTGAAGGCAATTGATTTAGGACTTTATATTTCATTATCTGGGATAATAACATTTAAAAAATCTGATGACTTGAGACAAATTGTAAAAAAACTTCCATTAGAAAGAATACTAGTTGAAACAGATGCTCCTTTTTTAGCACCAGTTCCAAATAGAGGAAAAAGGAATGAACCAGCTTTTGTAGAAAATACCGCTATAAAATTAGCTGAAATCCACGGTAAAACGCTTGATGATATTGCAAAAATTACAACTAATAATTTTTATGACTTGTTTTCTAAAGCAAACAAATCATTCTAAAAGTAAATTAATAAATTGATAGATAAAGCCTTACAAAAACTTAAAGTAACAATTTTAGGATGTGGAGGAGCAGGTGGTGTGCCAAGTATATCATCTGGTTGGGGAGAATGTGAATCAAATAACCCCAAAAACCAAAGACTTCGTTCTTCTATATTAGTTGAAAAATCTAATACAAAAATATTAATAGACGCCTCTCCAGACCTAAGAGAACAATTTCTTACAAATAAAATTAAATTAATAGATTCTGTTCTCTTTACACATGGACATGCGGACCACTCACATGGGATTAACGAATTAAGAGAGATAAATAGAGTTTTAAATGGACCACTTAATATATGGGCAGATCAGGCAACTCTTTCAGATCTGATGCAACGTTATAGTTATGCATTTGAAGGTATTAAACAATATGAAACAATCTATAAACCTTGGTTAATTCCTAACACAATTAATACGCCAAATGAATTTCAGGTAAAAAATATTATTATCAAGCCTTTTTCACAAATTCATGGAAATATGACAACATTAGGATTTCGTATTAATAATTTTGCTTATACAACTGATCTTAATGCATTAACTAAGGAAGGTGTTCAAAACCTTCATAACCTTGATACTTGGGTTATTGGTTGTTTAACAAATGACATTAATCATCCGACGCATGTAAGCATCGATGAAGCAATTAAATGGGTTGATAGATTTAAACCTAGACAGTGTATTATTACACATATGGGTCCAACCCTTGATTATGATAGGGTAGAAAAACTATGTTCATCTTATGATATAAAGCCTGCTTTTGATGGGATGGTGATTAATATGTAAAGTAACGTGTTTGTCGCATAATGTATATTATGTATTATAAGGCTAGATCTAAATATTAATATAAAATAATAGATTCAATGAGTTACGAGAGAATAATAAAAATTTATTATGAATAATAAAAAATTATCATTTACCTATCCAGTTAGTTTTAATAGAGATTTAGATTTAAATCATCTTTATTATTCTTTACTAGCTAGTGATAATGAAATTGTTATCGACGAAATAGATATATATAAAGAAAATTTTACCACTTGCGATATAGGTTGTGGAATTGGTATAGCACCTATTTTGACAGGCGTTTGCAATCCAAATATAAACTCATGGGGTTTTGATTATGATCAGCAAGCAATCAATATTGGTAAAAGAATAATTGAGGTTACACAGGTAAATAATATAAATCTTGTAAATTGTACATTTAAAAAATTCATTTCCGAGGAAACACCAGATTTTGACATAATAACTATTCATGGAATTTATTCATGGATAACAGATATTAATAAGAAAGAAATATTTGAAATTATTAAAAGTAAGCTAAAACCTGGAGGCATTATTTATATCAGTTATAATTGCCTTAATGGCTGGTCAGATATTGCACCATTCAGACAATTTATTAAAGATTATCAATTAAGTTATAATATTTCGGAAGAGCATGCTTTAGATAATAGCTTAGAATTACTAAATGAACTATCTCAGTTTAATAATAATGTATTCCCCAAAGGAAGCAGAAATAAAAAGATTTTTGAGAATATTTATAATTCAAAGAAAGAATATCTTTTGCATGAATATATGGGTGATGAATGGACGTTATATACATTCCCTGATGTATGTAATGATCTATCTAATATTGGGTTAATTTATTTAGGATCTGCAGACCTTACAAGAGCATTTGATCCACTTCATTTAGATAAAAATACAATTATTATCTTAGATAGAATTGATAATCCAATCATGAAGGAGTCGTTTAGAGATTTAGTTATGTCACCAATGATTAGGAGAGATATATTTGCAAAAGGAACTGTAAGTAAGAAAGAGGCAAATAAGAAAGAATTATTATTAAATAAAAAATTTACTTTAATTAAACCAGCAATACAAATTCCTCATGAGTTTAACTTTCCATTGGGTAGTATTTCTATAAACCATGATATATATAATCTAATAACTTCGTCTCTTTCAGAGGGTGCATACTCATCAAATGAGCTTTCTATTAAAGATCAAACAATAATGAAAAAATATAATAATGAAGCAAAATATAAGATTCTAGATGCTATACAGTTGCTTGTAGCTACAAATTATTTATCACCAGCATTAAATTTACAAAATGATAATAAAAAAATAACAAATAAATTTAATAAATCATTACTTAAGCTTCAAAAAAATTATGATATTATCTTTCCTTGTTATGCATCACCAGTTACAGGTGGTGGTATATTTAGAAATACTGATATAACATTATACTCTTCACTCGGTATAGAATTATAAAATAATATATATATGAATAAGATAAACAAACTTAATTTAAAAAAAAAATATAACTTTAATGATCTTATAGATTTAATGGATATTTTAAGAGACCCGAAGGATGGTTGTGCATGGGATCTAGAACAGGACTTCAAAACAATATCTAATCATACTATTGAAGAAGCTTATGAAGTTGCAGATGCAATTTATAAAAAAGACTATAAAAATCTTCAAGATGAGGTTGGTGACTTATTATTCCAAGTAATATATCACTCTAAATTAGCTAAAGAAAATAATTTTTTTGATATTAATGATGTTATTAATTCAATTGTAAAAAAAATGATACGTAGACATCCTCATATATTTAAATCTAAAGAAAAGATCTCTTCTTCTGAACAGGAAATACGATGGGAGTTAATAAAAGAAAAAGAAAAAAAATTAATTGGTGAAAATGAGAAAAATATTAATAATATGATACCCTCTTCACTTCCTCCTATTAATAAAAGTCAAAAATTACAAAATTATGCTCAAAAAAAAGGTTTTGACTGGCCAAATATAGATGGAGTATTTAGAAAATTATATGAAGAAATTAAAGAACTAGAGTATGAGTTAAAAAATCGTAACAAACTTATTAATAAACAATTCTTAGAAGATGAATTAGGAGATGTATTATTTACCTTAATACGTCTAATTCAGAAACTTAATCTTGATACAAATAATATACTTAATCAATCCAATACTAAATTTGAAAAGCGATTTCAATTAATGGAAAAGCTCATTAATGAAAGCGGAAATTCAATTGAAAAGCTTAAGATTGAAGACTTAGAAAAATACTGGAAAAAAGCCAAAGGTTATAAGTTATAATGTCATTAAGGATCTAACTGATCTCCAAATTTCAATATTTGGAGCACTTAAAATACCATCTTTTTTCTTACAATTTGGGTGATAAATTGAATTATCCAAAAGTGCAGAATAGCCACCTGCTTCCTGATGAATTAAGATACCAGCTGCGTGATCCCATGGAAGTAACCTACTAAAACAACTTATTTGTATATCATTTTTAACCAATGAGATATATTCATGAGCAGCACTTCCATTATATTTAATGTAATTAAATTTATTTTTACTATCAATTAACCCTTTATGGTAAATGGCAGCTTTATTATTGCTTAGATTTTTATCGGAGTTTGTTATTATTAATCTATTATTATCTAACCATGTTCCCTCACCTCTACTAGACCAAACAGTTGTTGAGTTGATAGGATTATGTATCCAACCCATTATAGTAACATTGTTAATAACTAGAGCTATAATTATGTAAAACTTATCATCTCCTGAGACAAAATTACTTGTCCCATCAATTGGATCAATTATCCAAATAGGTATATTATCATTTAACTTATTTAAAATTGATTCATCTTTGTATACAGATTCTTCACCAATAACAAAAGAGTTATTAACTATTTTTTTTAATTCGAAAGATAAGTATTCTTCAGCTTTTTCATCTGCTATTGTTACAAAATCATTTAAATTACTTTTTGTTTTTATTTCTGTATTCTTTAAAGATTTATATTTTGGTAAAACTATTTTCTCTGATACTTCTAATAATAAAGTTATTACCATATCTTTTATTTTTAAACTATTATTTATAATATTATTCATAAGATAAAAAACTATTGTTAGCTTCAAGAATGTTCAGTTCTTTTTTATTTAATAAGATATCAATTTTTGCCTCATTAGAGGTATCATTTCTAGAAATTACCTGACCATTCTGATAAAGCCAAGCAAGTGTTTTTCCATCTGAAAGAGAAACAGAAACTGAAATTTTTTGTTTATATTTAATAATTTGAGTTTCAATATAATTTTTAAGAACTTTAATTCCATATCCCGTATAAGAAGAAATATAAAAATTATTATTATTTTTTCTATTATCTATCTCTAATAATTCTTCTTCATTAAAAAGATCACATTTGCTAAAAACATTTATTATGGGAGTGTCTTTATTTTCTAGAATAGTTTCTAGTATATTTAGAACATCCTTGTTATGTCTTTTAAAATCAGGATTAGATATGTCCCTGACATTAATAATGATATCTGCTGAGTGTACTTCTTCAAGGGTAGCACGAAATGATGCTATTAACTCATGTGGCAATTCAGAGATAAAACCTACAGTATCGGATATTATTACTTCCATCCCACTTTCTAGAATCATGACTCTCATGGTTGGGTCCAGAGTAGCAAATAATTTATTTTCTACATGCACTTCAGAATTAGTAAGCTTGTTAAAGAGTGTTGATTTACCAGCATTTGTATAACCAACTAATGCAATTAAAGGGAATGGAACCTTAGCTCTAGATTCCCTATGAAGCTTTCTAGTTTTCTTTACCTTCTCAATATCCTTCTGAATTTTAGTTATCTTTTTATTTATTATTCTTTTATCAAGCTCTATTTGCTTTTCACCAGGCCCGCCGAGAAAACCGGCACCACCTCTTTGCCTTTCTAAGTGGGTCCAACTTCTTACCAATCTTGTTTTTTGATAATTTAAATGAGCTAATTCAACCTGAAGTATACCCTCCCTTGTTTTAGCTCTTTTTCCAAAGATTTCTAAAATTAATCCAGTTCTATCTATAACTTTAACTTTTAGTTCAATCTCTAAATTTCGTTGTTGAATCGGTGAAAGTGCTGCATCAATAACGATTAAATGAATAGAATTAGCGTGAACAGTATTTATAACTTTATCTAAAAAACCCTTTCCAAAGTATATTGATGGTTTAATTAATTTTATAAAAACATCGTAGACATCTATAACATTTAAGTCTATTGAACGGGCTAACTCTTCAGCTTCATCTAATTTACGGTCTTTATATTCAGCTATTGGTTTGTAATTAATAAAGGGACATATTACTAACGTATTTATAAGTTTTGTATTGAAGAAATCTTTTTTATTTACAGAATTCATTAATTATTAGTATTTTCATCAGTATTTTCTTCAACATCATCAATTTGTGTTTCACCATCAAATAATTGTAAAGTACCTGTTGGCATAACAGTTGATATTGCATGTTTATAAATCAATTGTGTATGCCCATCCCTTCTTAATAACATTGAAAAATTATCAAACCAGGTAATTATACCTTGAAGCTTAACTCCATTTACTAAAAAGACTGTAACTGAGGTTTTATTTTTTCTTACTGTATTTAAAAATACATCTTGTACATTTTTTGATTTGTCATTAGCCATTTTCTTGCCTCTTTATCTTGTAACCGATAAATTATATTATTGTTATTTATAACTTATTAAATTAAGAAAGAACAGAAAAAATATAAAAATCTTAGGAAGTATACGAAACCAGTAACTTATTTAGCTCCACATGATTTTCTAACAAAAAATCTGCTTTTATTTCAGGGAAAGTCTCATTAATTAAAATTGTGCTACAACCAGCTAGATTCCCACTTATAACATCAATTTCAGTATCGCCTATGTACCATACTTCTTTATTAGGTACTTTATTAAGCAAAGATAAAGCATGTAATATAGGTTTAGGGGATGGTTTATCTTCATCGGTGTCGCCCGAACCAACTATGACATTGAAATATTTATCAGAATCTAATTTCGTAATTTCATAGTTTAATATTTCTTTCTTCTTATTACTAACAACACCAAGAGTAATGTTAGTATTTAAATATAGATGCTTAAGCATAGAGTTAATATTATTATAAAATTTTATATTGCTATTATGGATATTAGAATATCTATTTATATAGTATTCATAAGCATCGTTATATTCATTATAAAAGACTTTTTTAAATGAATCTTTAGGTGACCCAATAAACCATTTAAGCCAATTTTTATAGGTCCATGGTTCTTGACCGTATTTCTTAAGAGTATCAATCATAGAGAAATATAATGCTTCATATGTATTAACTAATGTGCCATCCCAATCAAAGAGGATAATTTTTGGCTTTTGGATTTTTCTTATCATATAATATTAATTAATTTTATTTAGAAATTTAATATATTCATCTTTCAACTTAAGAGTTATAGGACCAATTTTGCAATCTGAAATATTATAATTATTAATTTTAGTAACTGGCTTTACTCCAATTGTTGTTCCTGTTAAAAAAACTTCACTTGCGTTATACATATCTTTAATTTCAAAAGGTTTTTCATGAACATTTATTTTTAATTTTTCTGCAATTTTTAAAACTCTTTTCCTTGTTATACCGCTTAGAATCTTTTTATTAGTAGGGTGTGTTACTAATTCATTTTTTTGATTAACAATCCATACATTAGATGTACTGGCTTCTGTAACATAGTTATCATTATCAAATAAAATGGACTCATAAGATTTATGAGTAATGGCTTTTTGCTTTGCAAGAACATTAGCAAGTAAGGATACACTTTTTATATCTCTTCTATCCCATCTTTGATCTTTTGTAGTTATAGCTGATATACCATTATTATCTAAGGAGTTTCTGAACGAAAGACCATTTTTACCTATTACATGCATTGTGTATTTTTTATTAGTTGGGAATATATGATTTCTTTTTGATATTCCTCTGTTAACTTGAATATATATTGTTCCATAATTAATTTTATTGAGTCTAATAATTTCTTTAGAAACAATTATAATTAATTTATTTGAAGGCACCGATGAAAAAGATAATTCATGCATTGACCTATTAAGTCTATCAAGGTGTAATTGAAAATCTATAGGGTTAGATTTCCAAATACCAATTACTTCATAAACTCCATCAGAAAATTGAAGTCCTCTATCATCTACGTGCGTAGTTGAATCTTTATAATTACAATATTGACCATTGACATATACATATCTTGACATTTTATTTAAAAATACTCTAACCTTACTGAAAATAATCTCTCAACCTTTGGGACAGCTTCTTTTGCAGCAAATAAAATTACTCTATCCCCTCCCTCAATAATAGTTTGTGGACCAGGGACTATAACCTGATCATTTCTCATAATTGCTCCAAATCTAGTATTTGAAGGCAAATCTATTTCCTTTAGAGGTTTCCCGACTATGGTAGAAGTATCTAGAGCATCTGCCTCAATTAATTCACCAAAATTCTCTTGTATAGAATGAACTGAATGAATCCTACCTCTTCTCACATATGATAATACCTGTGAAACAGTAATTGCCTTTGGATTAATAACAACATCTATTCCTAGAGGGCCCATCAAAGTATTATAATTTGATTTATTTACTAAAGCGATCGCCCTCTGTGATCCACATTTTTTTCCTAATAAAGCAGCTAAAATATTTGTTTCATCATCATTAGTTAAAGTAATAATAACCTCTGATTTTTCTACACCAGCTTCAAATAAAATATCAGTTTCAAGCACGTTACCATTTAGAACAATTGAGTTTTCTAATTCTGCTGAAATATTTTGGGCTCTAATAAGATTAGATTCAATGATCTTTATATTAATTTCTGGATGTTCTTTCTCTAACTCTTTTGCTAAAATTAGACCAATATTTCCTCCTCCACATATTACAGCTCTTCTTGTTTCTGGTTCTTCATGTCCAAAAGCTGCCATCGCCCTCTTACATTGTACTGAAGGAATTACAAAATACGCCTCGTCACCGGGTAACATCTGATCTTCTGAATGCGGCACTATTACAGTATCACCTCTCTTTATCCCAACAACTGTAATATCTAATTCAGGAAATAAGCTAGTTAATTGCCTGAGAGGGGTATTAATTAGAGGAGTATCGTTTTCAATCCTTACACCAACTAAACGGATTTTATCATCAGATAAAGGTATTACTTCCATTGCACCTGGTATTTCAAGATCACGAGTTATAGACTTAGCAATTTCAATTTCTGGAGAAATAACAACATCAATCGGAAGGTGATTCCTAGCAAACATCTGGGACCAAATTGGTTGTAAGTAACTTTGACTTCTAATTCTTGCAATTTTAGTTGGAACATTAAAAAGTGAATGTGCAACTTGACAAGCAACCATATTTATCTCGTCAACTTGTGTAACGGCTATGATAATTTCACAATCACGTATTCCTGCATTTTCTAAAACTTCTGGCTGAGATGCATGTCCTATTATTCCAGCAACATCAAGTGACTCAGATACCCTTTTTATCAATTCTTTACTTTGGTCAATGACTGTAACATCATTACCTTCAGTTGATAAATAACCAGCAAGGTTATAACCTACCTCACCAGCTCCACAAATTATAACTTTAAGACTCATTATATATCCAAATTTTTAATATAAATTAATCACAATAAAATATTTATCATTTGAATTCCAAGATAGAATCATCATTTATTTTTAAATCTCTTGTAATGCCTAAAGATTTAAGTTTTCTATGCAATGCAGATCTTTCCATCCCAATAAACTCAGCAGTACGCGAAATATTACCACCATATTTTCTAACTTGGGAAACTAAATATTCTCGTTCAAACATTTCTCTTGCTTCTCTCAGAGGTAATGTAAATATCTCATTTGACCTATTTAGAGTTGATATTCTAGGTGTATCTATAGCCAAATCAGCAGGTAACATATCTGCTCTAATTGGGGTATTTTGACCACCTGGTGCCATAATTAGTAACCATTCTATAACATTTCTTAATTGCCTAGCATTGCCTGGCCAAGAATGATTTTGAAGGGAAGCTAACGCATCCTCAGCAACCAATCTTGTTGGTAAATTTTCATTTTTAGATCTAGTTTCCATAAAATACTTTACTAAGTCAGGTATGTCTTCTCGTCTATCTTGTAAAGAAGGCATTTTGATTGGAACCACTGATAATCTATAAAATAATTCCTCTCTAAATTTTCCTAAGGTAATTTCTTTTTCAAGATCTTTATTTGAGGTAGCAAGAATTCTTACATCTACATCAACTGATCCATTCGCATTAATCCTGTCAAATTTTTGTTCCTGAAGTAACCTAATTACTCTTCTCTGAGTTTCAATTGGCATATCAGCAACTTCATCTAGTAGGATTGTTCCACCATCAGCATGGTAAAATAAACCTTCATTATTCGAGAATTTACTATTACCAAATAATATTTTGGTAAATTTATCAGGGTCTAACGAAGCACAACTTATCACAATAAAAGGTGCGTCTTTTCTCTTTGAATGTTTATGTATTAGTCTAGCAACTATTTCTTTTCCGGCCCCTGCTGGTCCTGTAATCAAAACACGTGAACCAGTTGGCCCAACCCTTTCAATTGTTCGTTTTATGTTTAATATAGCATTACAATTGCCAATTAATTCTTCAGATATATTTGTTTTAGCTTTTAATTGCATTACCTCATTCTTAAGACGTGAATTTTCAAGAGATCTTTTTACTAAAAAAAGCAATCGGTCTGACTCAAAAGGTTTTTCAATAAAGTCAAATGCACCTAATTTTATAGCTCTCACAGCAGTTTGAATTGTACCATGACCACTTATCATTATAACCTGTGACTTAGGACGAACTTTCTTTATTATTTCTAATAATTTCAAGCCATCTGTTTGATTGCCATCTAACCATATATCTAAAAGTATTACCGCTGGTGCTTGAGCCTTTATTTCCTTAAGAGCCATTTGCGAATTAGCAGCTTGTCTAGTAGAATACCCATCGTCTTCTAAAATTCCTGATATTAAATTCCTAATATCAGCCTCATCGTCTACTATTAAAATATCTGTTGACATAAAAAATTAAACCCCTAGAAGCATCAAATATATATTTTATATTTTATTAAATATAAAACTAATTGAAGCGCCACTTTCTTTAATATTTTCAATTGTTATTTCTCCATTATGATCTTCAATAATTTTGTGAACAATTGCTAAGCCAAGACCTGTTCCGTTTGGTCTTGTTGTAACATAAGGTTCAGTTAAATAATCATTAAAATCGTTATCAGGAAGACCTATCCCATTATCATTTACAACTAGTAAAATTTTATTGTCCCTATCACTTAAGATAATATCAATTAATCCTTTAAAAGAATTAGGTGATTTTTTTATTTTTTCATTAATTGATTCAGCAGCGTTTTTTACTACATTTGCAAGAGAACGATTAATTTGATTAACATCACACATAATATAAAGCGGTTTATCATTTAAAGAAACTTTTATATCTATATCTGCATAAGTTGAATCTATTAATCTAACAAAATTATTACATAATATATTCAGATCATTTTTCTTAAGGTTTGGTTGAGGCATACGAGCAAATTGAGTAAACTCATCAACCATATCACCTATCTCACCAACGTAATGTATAATTGTATCAGTACATTTTTCAAATATATCACTATCTTCGTTAATTCTAGTTTTAAACTTTTTCTTTAATCTTTCAGCTGACAATTGTATAGGTGTTAAAGGATTTTTTATTTCATGAGCAATTCTTCTTGCCACACCTGACCAAGCAGCTTTTCGTTCAGCTGCTTGTAATGCAGTTATATCATCAAATGTAAAAACATATCCAATTATTCTATCAACTTTCATTTCAACTGTTGATCTGACTAGAAAAGTTCTTTTTTTATCTTGTACAATTAATTTTATCTCTTTCTGGATTGATTCAGAGCTTAAATATTCTTGCTTATTTAATAAAGGCTTAAACTCAGGAATATATTTTTCTAAAGGACTTCCAATATATTGTACAAGGTTGTGCTTAACTAAAATTGAAGCTGCTTTATTTGGAAGTGTAATTAATCCTTTACTATCTACACCTATTACACCAGCCGTAACACCTGATAGAACAGCTTCTGTAAATAATCTACGCTCATCAAGTTGGACATTAGCATCCAATAATGCTTTTCTCTGAGTAGATAGTGTGCTTGTCATTCTATTAAATGCACTGCTTAATTTATCAATTTCATCTGTCTCTTCTTTTTTATTTTTTTCTTTTACTCTTACACTAAAATCACCTGATCTGACTAATTCTGAAGCTTTAATTAATGAAACAATTGGAGTTGCAAGTTTATTTGCTAGGTTGAGACCAAACCAAACTGAAAGTAAAAGAAGAAGTATAGAAAATAAAATAAATAGAAGTGTAAAATTAATTTGGAATTCAAATCTACTATCTTCTAATAATAAATACTCATCAACAGCATTTTGGGTGCGCTCAACTCTATTTAGAACCTTTGGATCAATAAACCTTCCAATAAATAAATAACTATCTGTTAAAGGGTCTAGCTTAAGAAGTGCTCTTACTCGATCTCCTCTTTCTCCAGTTAGAATCGCAACATCACCAAGATTCGCCTGAGCTATAGCACTTAATGGTATTTCCTCCCCACTCTGAAGTGCGAATGTATAACCCGCTTTAGCAATAACTTGCATATCACTTCGAAATATTACAATCTCTGTTAGGTCTCTAATCACAGCTTGAGATGATAAAAAACTATCTATAAAATCTGAATTATTCAATTGAGTCCATTGCCTATTTATATCATTTGCTACAGCTAAGGCATCTGCCCTTATAATTTGAATATGTTCTGTTAAATAAGCATCTGCAACTTCAGATGAATCTATAATAGCAGTCCTAACTCTTTGACTAAACCAACTTTCTACACCTAAAGAAAAAAAGAGAACTGCAAAAATCATCATTAGGATAGAAGGAGTTATAGCAACAAATCCAAAAAGTATTGCTATTCTAACATGAAGTTTAGAACCACTTTGACCAGTGAGTTTATCACTTCTTATATGTGCAATTCTCCTAATTAAAAGAATCCCAAGTGTTAATACTAAAAAAATATCAATATTTAAGAGCACTAAAACAGTACCTGTGGACTTAGCAATCATACCACTTGATAAAACAAAATATGTTGCTAGCCCTGACAATATTACAGAAATAGATAGCACTACAAAAGCATAATTAGATAAACTTATTCCTCTAATATAATTAACAAAATTAAAGGAGAAGTCTCTTAGTGATTTATTTTTTAATACAAAATCCATAATCAATTACAATCAATGAATACTTCTACTTAAGACAATACCTAAATCTTTTATTTTTTTTCGGAGAGTATTTCTATTTAATCCTAAAATTTTGGATGCTTTAATCTGATTTCCTTCAGTAATATTAAGTGTTTGCATTATTAAAGGTTTCTCGATTTCTTTTAAAAAAGAATTATAAAAACCATCTGGAATTTTATCCTTTGGAAATCTTGAAAAATAATTTTTTACATGATCTTCGATAAAATCATTAATATTATTAATTCTTTTACTACTTATACTTAACTCTTGTTGAATTGTTGCTAATTCAATTTCAATAATATTCCCTGTAATATTTTCTTCACTATAGAGAACAGCAATTCTCTTTATAAGATTTTCTAATTCTCTAACATTACCTGGCCAATTATATGATTTTAATTTATCCATAGCAGTATTATCAATGGTTTTGGAACTTAAACCCTCATCAAGCGCTTGAAGTAAAAAATGATTTACTAATTCTGGGATATCTTCAACTCGTTGCCTCAATGAAGGTAGCTTTAGTGGGACAACATTCAAGCGATAATAAAGATCCTCTCTAAAAAGTCCCATTTTAATCATCTCAGTAAGATCACGATGAGTAGCTGCTATAATTCTAACATTGGTTTTATTTGGAGTATTACCACCTACAGTAGTATATTCACCTTCCTGAAGAACACGTAGTAATCTTGTCTGGGCATCTGCTGGCATATCGCCTATTTCGTCAAGAAATAATGTACCACCGTTTGCTTGTTCAAATTTCCCTGAACTTCGCTGAGTAGCACCTGTAAAAGCGCCCTTCTCATAGCCAAATAACTCACTCTCAATTAATTCCTTGGGAATAGCAGCCATATTAATAGCTATAAATGGACCATTCCTCCTTCTCCCATAATCGTGAAGAGCCTTTGCGACTAACTCTTTTCCTGTTCCTGATTCACCTGAAATCATAACTGTTAGATCCGTATTTATCAAACGTGCAACAGATCTATAAACATCTTGCATAGCTTGTGAGCGCCCAAGTATAGGCATTCTATCTTTTATCAATTCATCATTATTACTTAAATTACTTTTGTGTGATGTCTCTAAAGCCCTCTTAACAATCAACAGCAGTTCAGACAGATCAAAAGGCTTAGGTACATATTCAAAAGCACCTCTCTCAACAGCCTTAACAGCAGTCAATAGAGTATTTTGTGCACTCATAACTATTACTCTAAGATCGGGCCGATTTTTTTTAATTTTTGGAAGGAGATCTAATCCATTTTCATCAGGCAATAGAACATCAGTTATAACAAGATTACCTTCACCTTGGTCTATCCAGTCCCAAAGGGTAGAAATATTACCAGTAGACTTAACAATATAACCTGCTCTACCTAAAGCTTGATTTAGGACAGTTCTTACACTTGTATCATCCTCAGCAATTAAAATTTTATATTTATTCATAATCTATTTTTCTATTATAATCGGCAGCATTACTCTAAACACAGTACCAGTAGTATCTGAATCAAATTCAACTATACCACCGTGGTCATTAATAATTTTGGCAATTAAAGGCAAACCAAGTCCACTTCCATTAACCTTGGTTGAAATAAAAGGTTCAAATAAGTGTTCTTTTATTTCCTCAGGAATACCCACTCCATTATCTTTAATTGTAACAACCAAAGGAAGTTCCAATGAATTAGTATTATTCGAATTTTTAACTCTTATACCTGGCTCAAAAGAAGTTGATATAATAATTTCGCCTTCATTTGTTCTTATACTTTCCGCTGAATTCTTAAATAAATTTAAAAAAACTTGGATAAGTTGGTCTCTATTACCGTAGACTAAAGGTAATGAAGGATCATATTTTTGAATATAATTTATATGAGACCCAAATCCATTTTGAGATAGTAAACGAACATGAGATAAAATACTGTGGATATTTACACCTTGCCTATCAATCTGACCATGATCAACAAATAAATTCATTCTATCTACTAATGAAACTATCCTATCAGCCTCATTACATATTAATCTAGTAAGCTCTATGTTATCATCATTTATATCTGCTTCTAATAATTGTGCTGCGCCTCTTATACCAGAGAGTGGGTTCTTTATTTCGTGTGCGAGTAATTGCCCCATAGCCATTATAGACCTTACAGATGACCTGCTTTCTAATTGTCTACCAATTTTCTGAGCTCTAGTATGTTCCTGGAGTGAAATAACAATATAATTTTGCTGTTCTTGAAGCGGCGAAACAAAAATAGAAATATCTCTTAATCCTGTTCTTGGTGTATCAAATTTTAAACCATGTTCTGAAACAGCAGAATTATTTTTAAAAACCTGATCAATTAAAGAAATGATTGTACCATCTTTAGGAAGATAATCTGTTAAGTATTGATTCTTTAAAGACGACAAACTAGTTCTAAACAAATTTTCAGCAGCATTATTAGCAAAATAAAATTTAAAAGATTTATTTATAACAAATGTTGGGTAAGAAATAGAAGAAAGTATATCTGCTGGACTAATAATAGAAGATTCTTCAATTTTCACCTGCTTATTCATTAGACACTACTCATGGAAAAATTTTTCTTTGTATTAAAAAAATAAATAATATGTTCTTTCACAATATTGGGAGAGATTTCTTTACAAATTGATTGAAAGAATGATGCAGAATTTGAAAAATTTTTAGTGGCCCACTGTATATGTTTACGAGCAATACGTGTTCCTTTATTAATTCCGTAATAAGATAAAAGACTTTCGTAATGATTTAATAATATATACATTTGATCTTCAATAGACGGAGAAGAAAGTATTTTTCCAGTATCAATATAATACTTAATTTTTGATGGTAACCAAGGAGCTCCATAAGCACCTCGTCCAATCATTATTCCATCTGCATTCGACTCCTCTAAAGCTAGCTTGGCTGTATTTTCACATACAATGTCACCATTAATTATTACTGGAATAGAAATACTATCTTTAATTATTTTTACTAATTTCCATCTAGCCTTATCTTTAAACATTTGTTTTCTAGTTCTTGCATGAACTGTGATCATCTTCACACCAGATTCTTGGGCTATTCGTGCAATTTTAAGAGCATTTAGGTTATCATTATCCCAACCAAGGCGCATTTTAAGTGTCACTGGAATTTTGACACTATTACAAACTGCATCAAGAAGTCTTTTAACTAATTCTTCGTCTCGCATTAAAGCTGCTCCGCAATAGCTGTTAACAACTTTTCTAGCAGGACAACCCATATTTATATCAATAAAAGAAGTACCAAGTCCCTCACATAAAATAGCTGCCTGTTTCATAATATTGGGATCTCTCCCAACAATTTGTATGGCATTATTATTTAAGGAATTTTGTAATTTTTTAATACTTTGAAGATCAGTTTTCAAAATATCACTACTTGCAACCATTTCAGTATAAGTAAATATATCACCAAATTTTTTTACGTTTGAACGAAATGGCTCGTCCGTGACGCCAGACATAGGCGCAAGTAAAACAGGATTATTAAACGAAATTTTTCCTAATTTGATCACCTAGAAATACCTAAATGTGTGTAAATTTTATTCATTTGTGACTAAATAAGCACATATGTCAAAGTATTTTTTTCATAAGTTATATGTATATGATTTTATTAGTTTATTTTATAATTGTTTATTTAAATATGTAACTATCAAGCAACTTATAGATCTTAAAAGTTGATTTTCATTTTTTCTAAAAAATTATTATGTGATATCACTAAATGATGAATAAATATGCAGTTATAGTATTGGCCTGTGGCCGGAGTAGAAGATTTGGCGGTAAAATACCAAAACAATACATAAAAATTGGTCAAGATACTATTTTAAATCATTCTTTGAAAAAGTTTGTTAATTTTAAAAATATAGATATTATCCAACCAGTAATTAATAAAAAAGATCTAGGGAAATATAATCAAAACTTACCCGATGATCCATCAGGAAAAATTTTAGACCCAATTTTTGGAGGTAAGACTAGGAAAGATTCTGTAAGAATTGCCCTAAAATCACTACTAAATAAAAATATAAAATGGGTACTAATTCATGATGGTGTAAGGCCAAATATATCAAGAGAATTAATAAATAACCTTTTAAATAAACTTAATGATGGTGCAAGTGGAGTAGTTCCAATAGTTCATGTTTTTGATACAATAAAAAGAATTAATATTATTAAAGAATCATATGAGAATGTTAAAAGAGAAAACTTATATTTAGTACAAACACCACAAGGTTTCATTTATAATTATATTAGTAATCTTCATAATAAGTATGCAAATAAACAAGTAACTGATGATTCTTCATTATTTGAATTAGAAAATACACCCCTAACTTATATAGATGGTGAATCAAAAAATATAAAAGTTACATTTGATAAAGATTTAAAAATGATAACAGAATTTATGAATGTAACAAAAGTCGGTATTGGTTATGACGTTCATAAGTTTATTGAAGGCAATGAGATTATACTTGGTGGTATAAAAATTCCCTTTCCTAAAAAACTAGATGGTCACTCTGATGCAGACGTTATACTTCATGCAGTAACTGATGCATTGCTGGGTGCATTGAATGAAGGTGATATTGGAGTTCATTTTCCCAATACTGATGTAAAAAATAAAGATAGAGACTCTAAAGACTTTTTAGAATATTCAAACAGTAAACTTATAAATCGTAATGGAGAGATTATTCATCTAGATATTAATCTTATATGTGAAGAACCAAAAATTACACCTTTTAGAGATATGATTATTGAATCAATTTCAAATATTTTAAAAATAAATAAAAATAAAGTTAATATAAAAGCTACTACAACCGAAGGTTTGGGATTTATTGGAAAGAAAGAAGGAATTGCCTGTCAGGCAATTATAACTATTAGAATACCTGAAGATTAATTAATTATTTATCATCCATTTAAAATAATCCTCATCTATATCTGAAATTTTGTAAGAAGCAATGCATGGAGTATCGTATGGGTGGTTTTTTTTTATACAACTTATTACATCTTTAGGGTCTTTAATAGTCTTTGCTATAACAATAACTTCTTCTTCGGTAATTACCTCTTCATTCCACTTATAAATCGATTTTATATTATTAAAGATATTAGCACATGAAATAAAATTATCTCTAAGTAATTTTTTTACAAGATTATTTGCATTATTATAATTATCAATCGTAAAATAAATCATAAAAGGTTGCATAATTGTTATCTTTAATTGGTCGGAGCGGACGGATTTGAACCGCCGATCTCATGACCCCCAGCCATGCGCTTTACCTGGCTAAGCTACGCTCCGATTATTTATTTAATTAAATTGCTTCTTTTAGAATATTTCTAATATCTTTTAACTCTGATAAAAGATTAATCTTATCAGTGTTTACATCGTTAAGAATTAAATCAGTATTATTTTTATTTAGAACAGCTTTAATTCCTTTATCCTTTATAAGCTTTTTAACACCTTTAATTGTTAATCCATCAGAGTAGATTAGTTCCTTAAGCCTAGTTAATAATTTTATATCTTCAGGCCTGTAATATCTTCTTCCTCCACCCATTTTTAAAGGAGAAAGTTGCGTAAACTTTAACTCCCAAAACCGCAGTATGTGATGAGGTATTTCTAACACATGGGATACTTCACTTATGGTCTTAAAAGCTCTATCTGACTTTAAAATTTTTTTCACTATTATTTACCGAATCAAATTAACTTGTAGTATCTTGTGTATTGTCTAGATCAACTGTATTAACAGGGTGTTTTTTTGAGTCATCTCCTCTTACCTTTGCTCTAAGCATTTGAGAGGGTCTAAATGTTAAAACCTTTCTAGGGGTAATTGGAACCTCCTCACCTGTTTTTGGGTTCCTTCCTAACCTTTCTTTTTTCTGTCTGACGGAAAAACTCCCAAATGACGCAATCTTTACAGACTCACCATTTGTTAATGAGGTTGAAATCTCATTCAATACCATTTCTAATAAGTCTGATGAATCATTTCTAGATAAACCAACATTCTTATGAATTGACTCACTCAATTCAGCTCTGGTTATAGTGCGTGGCATTTTTTTACCCCAATCTTAACTTCTTGAAATACAAGGTTATTTATAGGAGATTAACTTGATGAAGCCAACTGGTCAATATGAGTTTTTTTGAAAAAAGTACTTTATTTATTTAAAATCTTATGAGTGATGAAGCCCAGGTAAAACCAGCACCCATAGCTTCCATTATGATTAAATCGCCCTCTTTAATTAATCCATCATTTACACCGGAAACCATTGCTAAAGGAATTGAAGCTGCTGATGTATTTGCATGTTTATGAACTGTAACTATTACCTTATCCATTGGAAAATCTAGTTTTTTTACGGTTGAGTCAAGGATTCTCTTATTTGCTTGGTGTGGAACCATCCAGTCAATATCACTAATTTCTAGATTATTTAACAATAATGTATCTTTTACTGAGCTTGTGAGATTTTTTACAGCATGCCTGAAAACATCCTTACCTTCCATACTTATATATCCAGAAATTTGATTTGTAGATGGCCCACCGTCAGCATAGAGTAATTTTTCACACTTACCATCTGCATATAAATTTGTAGAAAAAATTCCCCTGTCGCCAAGTGAACCGGAGTAATCTTCTGAAGTACAAATAAACGCAGCTGCACCGTCTCCAAAAAGCACACATGTTGATCTATCCTCCCAATCTATTATTCTTGAGAGTGTTTCTGCCCCTATTACTAAAATATTCTTTGCCTGACCAGATCTAATAAAACTATTAACAATTGACAATCCATAAATAAATCCAGAACAAGCGGCTTGTATATCAAATGCTGGGATATTTTTTAGCCCCAACAAAGACTGGACGGTTACTGCTGTGGCAGGGAGAGTTCTGTCAGGCGTTGTTGTTGCTACTATTATTAAATCAATATCATTTTTATTTATTCCAGAGGTTGAAATTGCTTATTTAGCTGCATTGTATGCTAAATCAGATGTATACTGCTCTTTTGATGCAAAGTGACGTTGCTTTATTCCAGTTCTCTCAGTTATCCATTCGTCCGATGTATCAACAATTTTTTCTATATCACCATTTGTAACTACATTATCTGGAAGATAAGCACCTATACCTTTTATAACTGCCCTTCTAATCATTGTATTCCATTTGTAAATATATGTTTATCTGAATTTTCATACAATCTATCAAGCTCTTCTGCTATTGATTTATTCAAATTTCTATCAACCAAGTCTACAGCTACCCCGATTGCATTAGCAAAACCGAAAGCATCAGTTCCACCATGAGACTTAACAACTATACCATTAAGTCCAATGAATAAAGCACCATTATATTTCCTTGGGTCAGTCTTTGTAATAACTTTATTTAGAGAAGGTTTTATAAATAAATATCCTAATCGTGAAAGCAAAGAGCTTTCAAAAGCTGATTTAAGAAAAGAGGTATATAATTTTGCAGTACCTTCAGCAGTTTTAAGAGATACATTTCCTGTAAAACCATCAGTAACAACGACATCAACTGTTCCTAGAGCAATATCATCCCCTTCTACAAAACCATAAAAGTTTATATCAAGATCAGAATTTTTAAGTATTGAAGAAGCCTCCTTTATTTTTTCTGTACCCTTCATTTCTTCTGAACCTACATTTAAAAGGCCTACTAATGGTTTATTAATTCCAGAGATGATTTTTGAAAAACACATTCCCATAATTGAAAATTCAACTAAGTTTCTTACATTACAATGAGAGTTAGCCCCTAAATCCAGCATTACTGTCTCACCATTTTGATTTGGAAAAAGTGAACATAAAGCGGGTCGTTCAATATTAGGAAGAGTTCTTAGATTTAATTTGGACATTGCCATAAACACTCCTGTGTTCCCTGCAGAAACAAAACCCTGAGTATCTCCGTTCTTAACTGCTTCACTTCCCATCCAAATACTTGTTTTTTTTCCTCTTCTGACCGCTCGAGATAATGTTTCTTCATATCCAACTTCATCTTCAGAATGAATGATTTCACAGTAAGCTAATAAACCTTCGTGTGTTGCAATTATGGGTGATATTTTTTTTTTATCTCCAAAAATTAGATATTTAACATGTGGATACCTTGATTTAGCCTCTGCAACTCCATCAATTACAGTTTTTGGTGCACCATCTCCTCCCATGGCATCAATAGAAAGAATAATATCTTTTTTTACCACAGTTATTTCCTAAACTAATTTTAAAAAAAATAAGAAACGATATTTAGAGAGGATTAAACATTATCGCTTATATCTGAGACTTCTCTTCCACTATAATATCCACATGCTCCACATACATGATGAGGCCTCATTAACTCTCCACAATTTGGGCATTCTTGATATGCTGAAGCTTTTAAGGCATCATGAGAACGTCTCATGTCTCTTTTCGATTTAGATACCTTATGTTTTGGTACTGCCATAAAAAAACCCCTTTTAACCTAGCAAATATTTCTTTATCGCTAAATACATAATTCTTTCAGTGAGTGCAAGATTAATAAAAAAAATTTATCACTAATTGAAGTAATTTATTGATAAATAGGGAGAAATTCCAACTTTCCCTTTAAAATTGTTGAAATATCTTGTTTTTTTATGTGACCATCATTGATTTTTATATATTTACACAAATTATCAATCTGATTAGGTTTTATCTCAGAGGATCTAAAGATTGTCTGCTGGAGTGCTTTTTTTAAATCCTCTGAAGAACCTAATAAAGCTTCCTCCCAACATTCAGATCTTCCATAGAATGCTTTAGCCATTTTCTTAACTTGTTTACCAACACTAAGGTCCCCAACTCCCATCTCTCTTAGGTTACGGTCCATATCATCAAACATATAATCTAATAATCCTTGGGTTAAAAAAGAAGCGCTATTTGAGTCTTTCAAGTTTTTAATTATTAAAAATAGGTGAAGAATTATCATATCAAAACGTCCATCAACCGTATCAGGAACGGAAAAAGCCTCGTAGAGTTCTTTTTGCCTTGCCTGTTCGACAGCTTTTAAATATATTTTTCCTATAACAATACTCTTTTGTTTTTTATTTTCAAAAAAATTAAAAAAATTCATTAATTAATCCTATTATGATACATATATTTAAAATATATTAGTTTGTTTATAACATCATGTACGTTAAATTTATATTGATCAGATGAATAGAATGAAAAAAATTTCCAAATTAATGCTAAACAATAATCTAAATATTTTCACGCTTTTTTGTATCCTATTATTTACTGCTTGTAGTAAAGATATAAATGTAAGAGGAAATCTTCCTGATGATGGTGCTTTGTCACAGTTAAAACCAGGAAACCAAACAAGACAGGATGTAGAAGAAATTTTGGGAACTCCATCCCATAAAGCAATTTTTGATAATGAAAAATGGTTTTATATTAGCTCTCAAACTACACAATTTGCATTTTATGCAATTGAAGAGCTAAACAGAAATATAACTGTAGTTGAATTTGATCAAAGAGGCATCCTAAAGAATATATCTAATCTTAATATAAAAGACGGAAAAAATATTGATGTGTCGGATAGAGTTACCCCAACTATGGGAAGAGATTATAGCTTAATTGAGCAACTTATCGGAAACCTTGGTAGGTTTGACCGTGGCAAACCTGAAGCTGGACCTTAGAAAAAGAAGCCCCAAATTATATATCAGGGCTTCTTATACCTTTATTAATGTGCAAGGATAGCTAAAAGTAAAATTGCTACAATATTTATAATTTTAATCATAGGGTTAATTGCTGGACCTGAAGTATCTTTATAAGGATCTCCAACTGTATCTCCTGTAACAGCTGCCTTATGTGCATCTGTTCCCTTACCTTGAACATTCCCATCTTCGTCTTTTAGTTGTCCATCTTCTATATATTTTTTGGCATTATCCCAAGCACCTCCTCCAGAAGTCATAGATATTGCTACAAAAAGCCCTGTAACAATTGTACCTAACAACATAGCACCCAATGCAATAAAGCCTTGCGCAGGTCCTCCTGAGGTCAGTGAAACTACATAATAGAGTAAAATGGGAGCTAATACTGGAAGTAAAGAAGGAATAATCATTTCTTTGATTGCTGACTTTGTCAACATATCAACTAGGACACCATATTCAGGTTTCTCGGTTCGCTCCATTATACCAGGTTTTTCTTTAAACTGTCTTTGGACCTCTAGAACAACAGCCTGACCAGCTCTTCCAACTGCTTGCATACCTAATGCACCAAATAAGTATGGAAGCATTCCTCCAACAAATAAACCAATAACAACATATGGATCCTTAAGAGAAAATTCTAAACCTGTTAAATTTGGAAAATAATGATCTAGATCAGAAGTATATGCAGCAAATAGAACAAGTGCAGCAAGTCCAGCAGAGCCAATAGCATACCCCTTAGTTACTGCTTTAGTTGTATTACCAACAGCATCTAAAGTATCTGTTATATTCCTGACATTTTCAGGAAGGTCAGACATTTCAGCAATACCTCCCGCATTATCGGTGACAGGTCCATAAGCATCTAATGCTACTACCATTCCTGCAAGAGCAAGCATTGTAGTAGCAGCAATTGCAATTCCAAATAAACCTGCTTGAGAAAATGCAGCAATTATAGAAGCAGAGATTAATAATACTGGCAAAGCTGTAGACTCCATTGAAATTGCAAGCCCTTGAATGACATTCGTACCATCACCAGCTATAGAAGCCTTTGCAACACTTTTGACTGGCCGGTAGTCTGTTCCAGTATAATATTCTGTTATCCAAATTATAATACCAGTAACTACAAGTCCAATTAATGCGCAGTATATCATTTGAATATCAGTTATAACCTGACCACTAGACATCATAAGATTCTCTTTAAACATTAATTTAGTTACAAAATAAATTAACGCACCAGAAACTAAAGCACAGACTATAAATCCTCTATAAAGAGCTTTCATAACTTTTCCACTTTTATCAATGCCTGTGAAAAAAGTTCCAATTATTGACCCAAAAATACACACTGCTCCAATAACCAGAGGATAAAGCATAGCAATTTTTTGAGCTTCTCCTTCAAAGAAAATAGTTCCTAAAAGCATGGTTGCTACAACTGTTACCGCATATGTTTCAAATAGGTCTGCAGCCATTCCAGCACAATCTCCAACATTATCACCAACATTGTCAGCTATAACGGCAGGGTTTCGAGGATCATCTTCGGGTATGCCAGCCTGTATTTTACCAACAATATCTGCACCAACATCAGCCCCTTTAGTAAAGATCCCTCCCCCTAAACGAGCAAAAATTGAAATTAATGAAGCTCCAAAGGAAAGTGCTACTAGAGCTTCGATGATTTCTCGAATTTCATAATCTGTATAATGTAATAAATATAAATAGTATCCAGCAACTGCAATTAGACCTAAACCGACAACTAACATTCCTGTTACGCTTCCAGCCTTAAATGCAACTGAATGAGCTTCTTTGAGACCAAATGAGCGTGCAGCCTCAGCTGTACGAACGTTAGCCCTAACAGATACATTCATACCTATATATCCTGCAATACCTGAGAATATGGCTCCAATAAGAAAACCAATTGCAGAAAGGGATCCTAATGTTAGGTATAGAATAACAGTTACAATTAATCCTACAATTCCAATTGTTGAGTATTGCCTATTTAAGTAAGCAGCTGCTCCTTCTTGAATAGCACTGGCAATTTCACTCATCCTTTCATTACCAATATCCATTTTTAGAAGACTAAGCGTGACAATAATTCCATAAAATATGGCAACAACACCACTGAGGAGGATTATAAGTTCTAATGTGCTCATTGCAGTTCCATTCAAAATAAATATAAATTAAGTCTGATGAAAAATTTAATAAAGTAACAATGATATTTGATCAAGTATGATTATAGCCAGAAATAGAAAATCCTTCTAAATGATCTGGCAAAGAGTTCAGTTCTATGCCCTTTCCTTCAGTAAAATAACCTATTTTTGTGATTTTTAAACCTTCTTCATCGGCTATCTTATTGATTAAATTGTCATTTTTATTATTAGATGTAAATGCTAACTCATAATCATCACCACCATTTAATATTACTTCGTGTAAAGAATTATTATTGTCAATTGCTGATAAGACAGCATGCGATTTAGGTATGGAATCTATATCTATATGACACTTTAAATTTGAACTTGTTGCTATTTTTCTGATATCACTTATTATCCCATCTGAAATATCAATACAGCCATTCAAGTACTTTGCTACTTTATTTATAAAATTAATTCTGGGTTGTGGTATTCTATAGCGATCTATCAAAAAGTTCTTATCATTATCAGATAATGTAATTATTTGGTTCTTTAAGACTTTTAACCCCAAAGAAGCATCACCAATTGTACCTGTAACCCAAAGAGTGTCATTTATTTGTGCATCAGATCTTTTAAGAATATATTCTTTATTTACCGAACCAAAAGCAGTTACAGTTACAGTAAATGCTCCCTCTTTCTTTATTATATCTCCTCCTAATAGAGGTATATTAAAAGTATTTATATCCTCTTTTAAACCTCTTGTGAAATCACTAATAAATGACTCATCTTCATTTCCTGATAAACATAAAGCAAGAAGAAAGCCTAGGGGCTTAGAGCCCATTGAAGCTAAGTCAGATAAATTTACTCTAATAGATTTTTTTGCCATATCATATGGTGTGTCGCTTGCTAGCATATGAACATTAACCGCAAGAGCATCTTTTGAAACTACGATAAAATGACCTTTGGGTGGACTTGGTAAAACCGCGGCATCATCATTAATATTTAAAGAGTGATAAACATCCTCAATTAAAGGCCTTAGATACTTATCAATAATTAAGGTCTCAGTTAAACGACTCATAAATTAAATTTAATTACCATTTATTTAATTTCTTTCTTTCTATACAGGTGTATTATCTTATCAAGTATTGCGTTAATCATTTTTACTTCTTTTTCATCATAATATGCACTAGTAATTTCCATATACTCTGTAATAATTACTTTTGGCGGTATCTTTTCAAATAATATGATTTCTCCAATAGCTAATCTTAGTATTGATTTTATAAGTATTTCTAATCTATTTATCGGCCATTCTTCATGAAGAAATTCTTTAATTAAAGAATCTATTTTATCTATTTCACTCCAAGTTCCTTTTGTCAGTTTATTAAAAAACTTATGATCCATCTTGTCAAAATAGACCATTTCGTCAAAATTACTTTCATTTTCATAAGACGAAATTACTTTCAAATAATTTTTTAAGTAATTATCAATAATATTATCTGGCTCTTCTGACAATAAGGTAATTTGATATAAAGCTTGAACAGAAGCAAGCCTAGATAGTGAACGCTTTAAGTTACCATGTTTATTGCTACTAGCTAAAGAGGTACTATTCATTTAAAAGGAATTTAAGTTTGATTAATTTAAGGCATGCATTTGCCGCCTTACCACCAGAGTTTGTCTTTTTTGGATCTGATCTTTCAATAGCTAAAGACTTTGAAGGAGATGTTATAATACCGTTACCTAATGGAAGATTATAATCAACTGAAAGCTTTTGAACACCATCAATAGAAACTCTGCAAACATGTTCATAATGATCAGTTTCACCTTTAATTGCACATCCAAGAATAACAGCTCCATCAATGCGATCATTTGAAGATATAACAAGATGAAGAGCAGTTGGCAGTTCAAGTATACCTGGCACTGATATAACTTTAGCTGAAATATTATTTTCTTGAAATCTCTCTTGAGCTCCTGAAAGAAGGCCATCTGATATTTCTTCATAATATCTAGCCTGGATTATAAATATATTTGGATTACTTTTCATTTTTAACTCATATATATTTCATAATTAACTTTACCATTTGTCAGCTGATTTCATAGATATCCAAGGCTCTTTTGGTTTTAAAGGCTTACCTTTCTGAAGTAATTCAAATGAAATACCATCTGGGGACTCTATAAATGCCATAAAACCATCTTTTGGTGGTAACTTTAACTTCATTCCCTTATTTAATAAAGATTGACATTCTTCATATATATTATCAACTTCGTAAGCTATGTGCCCAAACTTAGAGAATTTATCTCTGTCTTCTTTATTATGATAGTATACTAGCTCAATTTGTGACTTTTGATCATTAGGCATGGATAAAAAGACTATATCACAGGGTCTATGATGGCCTTTAGTGCGACGAACTTCTTTCATACCAAGAGTATTACAATAAAAATTAAGAGACTCTTCTAAATCTTTTACCCTTAGCGCAGTATGTAAATATTTCATAATTCAACTTAAATTAATTCTTTGAAACAAGCCTTTCCACGTATCTTGAGATTAAATCAACTTCAATATTAACAATATCATTAATATTTAATTTATGAAAGTTTGTCTTTTCTAGCGTATGGGGTATGATATTTACATCGAAAAAATTTTTTCCTACATTATTGACAGTTAAAGAAACACCATCAATTGCAACTGAACCCTTTTTTGCAATAAACTTGCTAAAGTTATCATCTAAAGTAAATTCGAATCTTATGGAATCGCCATCTGAGTATTTTTTAGTTGTTTCTGCAACACAGTCAATATGTCCTGTGACCAGATGACCTCCAATTTCCTCACCTATTCGAAGAGACTCTTCTAAATTGACTAAAGTTCCTATTTTCCAATCTTTAACATTTGTACAACTTATTGTTTCATTAGAAATTTCAAAGAACAAATAATTATCTTCTTTTTTTACTAATGTTAGACAACATCCGTTACAACATATTGAAGAGCCTATTGAGATTTTCTTTACGTTAAATTTAGAGCTGATGCCAACAAGAATTAACCCTGGTTTTTTTTCAATTATTTTTATAACACCAACATCTTTAATTAAACCTGTAAACATTGTAAACTATTTCCTAGTATAAATATCTAAAGTATCATCATCAAAAGTAATAGTCTCAGATTTTTTCATCTTAATAACTTCAGATAAATGATTAAAATTTAAGTTTGATAAGAAATTTTTACTATCATTTCCTAAGAAAATTGGAGATCTAAATAAATATAATTTATCTACAAAATCTAATTTAAATAATTTTGTAATTAAATAAGCTCCACCTTCTACAAGAATCCTATTGGTACCAATGGATGATAAATAGGTAATAAACTGCTTATTAAAGTCAATTTCACTTTTAAAATCAAAGCTTTTCACATTAACACCAAGAGCTTCAAGATTCTTCTTTTTTTCAGTATCACATTTATTACTTGTAAAAATATATGTTTTGATATCTTTTGCCTGTGATACTATATAAGAGTTTCTCTCTATCCTTAATCTTCTATCAATAATTATCTTAATAGGATTAAAATAATCCTCTATACCGTTTAATCTACAATTTAATTTAGGATTATCATTGAGGGCTGTCTCTGAACCAATCATAATACCATCATATAATGCTCGAAGAATATGAGAATAATTTCTTGATTTTTCTCCAGTAATCCACTTACTTTTTCCATTTGATAATGAAATTTTTCCATCGGCACTGCACGCAACTTTTACCGAGAAAAATGGTCGATTTAGTTTTAATCTACTAAAAAAACCTTCATTAATTTCTTGAACATTCTTCTCTAAAACTCCAACAAGTACATCTATTCCATTTTTTTTTAATTTTTGAATACCCCTACCGTTTACTCTTGGATCAGGATCAATTGAACCAATAATGACTCTTTTTGGCTTGGCTTGAATAATTTTATCTACACAGGGAGATGTCTTACCATGATGAGAACACGGCTCTAAAGTAATATAAATATCTGAGTTGATAGATAAATTGCCAGCCTCTTTTAATGCCTGAGTTTCAGCATGAGGTCGACCACCAGGTTGTGTCCAGCCTGTTCCAACAATATTGTTATTATTGACAACTATACAACCAACACAAGGATTAGGAGATGAATTTCCTAATGATCTTAGTGATAAAGACAAAGCATTAGTCATAAAACCAAGATCAACCGTCGAAATATGCAAGATTACTCACCTTCATCTTCTTTTGGGATAGTCTCAAAAAATCCTTCAAAATCTTTGATTTCTCTGAAGTTTTTATAAACGGAAGCGAATCTAATATATGCCACCTTATCTAGATTCTGAAGAGCATCCATGACAATCTCTCCCACCAATTCAGAAGGAACTTCACTTTCTCCCAAACCTTCTAATCTTCGTTGAATACTATCAACAAGCATCTGAATACGGCCTTCATCAACGGGCCTTTTTCTACATGCAATTAGCAATGATCTAACAAGTTTCTCTCTGTCAAAGGTTTCTTTTTTTCCATTTGTCTTTAGGATGGTTAGATCTCTTAGATGAACCCTCTCAAAAGTAGTAAAACGAGCTCCACAATTTTGGCAAAATCTTCTTCTTCGAATAGCAGCGCTATCTTCAGTAGGACGGGAGTCCTTAACCTGTGTATCAATTGAGTGGCAATAGGGACATTTCATTTTACATACATCTCATATTATATATCTTTTAGTAATTATAAATTGGGAATTTATTACAAAGGTCTTTAGACTTTATGAACACAGATTTCTCAACTTCTGAGTGATGTTTATTATTTTTAGATAAAGACTCGCAAACCTCTGATATAAGCTCACCAATATAAGAGAATTCTTCTTCACCAAAACCTCTTGTTGTTCCAGCTGGAGTTCCTAATCTGATTCCTGAAGTAACCATTGGTTTTTCTTCATCAAAAGGTATACCATTTTTATTACAAGTAATACCCGCTCTTTCAAGAGATTCTTCAACTAAATTACCTTTTAAATTCATTGGTCTTAAATCAACTAGAACAAGATGTGTATCAGTACCTCCAGTAATTATATCCATACCACCTTTAATAAGCGTTTGTGATAATACTTTAGCATTATTAATAACTTGTTCTGAATATTTTTTAAAATTTTTATTTGATGCTTCTTCAAAAGCAGCTGCTTTCGCCGCAATTATATGCATTAAAGGACCACCCTGAAGACCGGGAAAGATAGATGAATTAAGTTTTTTAAATAAATTAGAATTATTTGATAAAATCATACCACCTCTGGGCCCTCTAAGTGTTTTATGAGTAGTTGTTGTTACAACATCTGCAATTAAAACAGGATTTGGATAATGCCCAGAGGCAACTAAACCTGAAAAATGTGCCATATCAACCATAAGATAGGCGTTTACCTCATCTGCTATTTGTCTAAACTTATTAAAATTTATTATTCTAGGATAAGCAGAACCTCCAGCAATAATTAGCTTAGGTCTATTTTTTTTTGCTAAATCATACACCTGATCATAATTTATTAAGTAATCTTGCTTGTTCACCCCGTATTGTGATGCGTTAAACCACTTACCAGATATATTTGGGGCTGCACCATGTGTTAAATGCCCCCCTGCATCAAGAGACATTCCAAGTATAGTATCACCTGGAGATAAAAGAGCCAAAAACACTGCCTCATTAGCTTGAGCTCCTGCATGAGGTTGAACATTTACATAATCAGCGTTAAAAAGTATTTTTGCACGTTCAATAGCTAAGGTTTCAACTATATCTACTGCTGAACACCCACCATAATATCTTTTACCAGGATAACCTTCTGCATATTTATTCGTAAGAACTGATCCACCTGCTTCAAGAACTGCCTTTGAAACAATATTTTCTGATGCAATCAATTCAATCTGATTCTTTTGTCTATCTAACTCTTGGGTTAATGCATCATAAAGTTTAGTATCAGAACTTGATAAAGTTGCATTAAAAAAAGATATATCAGTATTGTATGTCATTAAACTTAACCCTTCAATTAGACTAATTTAGCTATGAATATTTAAATTACCTAATTTTTCAACTCTCTTAATATGCCTACCACCCTCAAATTGAGTAGAAAAAAATTTATTAATACAATTTATTGCAGTTTGGGTATTAATTACCCTTGCACCAAGAGCAATAACATTTGCATTGTTATGTAATCTTGCCATTTCTGCTGTAAACTCATTATGAACAAGTGCTGCCCTGATAAAAGAATATCTATTTGCCGCAATACTTATACCTATTCCAGTTCCACAAATAATTACCCCTCCAGATGCCTCCTTATCACGAATACAATGGCTCATTTTCTGAGCATAGTCTGGATAATCGACGGAAAGTGTAGTATCTGTGCCTAAATCAATAATCTTAAATTGATATTCTTTAAGACTATCTATAATAGTACCCTTTAGTTCATAACCTCCATGGTCACAAGCAATTGCAATTTTGTCACCATGAGAAAAACTAGTATGTTTTGACATAATTAGCTCTTAATATGTAAGATTTAGAAAGTATGTTTCATATATATTTTATCGAATACCACATATAGCTTAGGTTTGCCAATGGCACACAAATAAAATATTATAGATTCGATATATTTATGTTTATTTGCATACATAAAATAATGTTTTTGATTTAATCATTAGTTTCTATCCAAGGTTAAATGTATGATAAGATTACTTTTTTGTTTTATTTATTTATTCATAAGCTCTTCTTATTCTATGGCTCTAGATTTCAAAATGTTAAAAGATGAGAATTGGAGTTTTTTTAGCGACCAAGTTATGGGGGGGAAATCTACTGGTACAATTGAGTTCTTATCATCAGAAAAAAATTATATAAGAATGTCAGGAAATGTATCTACTGAGAATAATGGCGGATTTATTCAATTTAGACATAGGATTAAAAATAAGATTAATGGTAACGTAAGTAAAATTATTATAGATGCAAAAGGTAATAACGAGTATTATTACATACATATAAGAACTAGAGGTACAATATTACCCTGGCAGTATTATTCTAAGAAATTTTATGCAACCGATACTTGGACTTCAGTTGAAATAAATTTGTCAGATTTTAAAAGGTCCAGTGCTTTTCTTAGAGATAAAATAAAACCTTCATCTATAAAATCGATTGCCATAGTAGCATTTGGAAAAAATCACGAGGCTATGATTGAAATCAGTAAAATTACTATTATCTAAATATTCTTTAATAATTTGCTAATAGTAGCTTGAACTGTAATAGGAGCTGACACTACTTTTCTTCTTTCTAAATGAATAAAAGAACCAAAGTTTTTAATGACTGCTGAAAGATCTCCATCTTTATTAAATATTTCACTTGTTAAACGCCATTTTCTAAAATCTTCAGATATATAATCAAACCATAAAGTAATAGTAATTTCCTCATTTAAAAATATTTCTTTTTTGTATTGAATATTCATCTCAAAAACAATAGGGCCTATTTTTTCTTTTTTAAATTCATCTAAGATTCCATTTTCTCTAAAATAAGCCCACTTTGTTTTATTTGCATAATCTACATATGTTGAGTCCCTTAAATGAAGATTCACATCGATATCATCCTTAGATATTATAAATTTTTTTATATAAATTTTACTCATTAACCTATATACCTTAAAGCATAAATACTCCCAGGGATCCATTCTCCCTTTTCCTTTCGTATTCCTACGTTTGAATTTGACTCAATAGTAAAATGATATCTATTAGCTAAATATATGATATAATTATGTGAGTGAGCATATCGACCACTATCCTGTAATATAAAATTATCGCGATCAGTTAATTCTATAGAAAAAACAAAAATTGAATCTTTGTTTGACTTTGATATTACTTCAAAAAACAAATCATCTAATTTCCCAATATAAATAAATACATCTGCACTAATAAATAAGTCTTGATTTTCATTTATTGACCTTAATCCATTTACAATACCATCATGTATTAAAAAATCATAAATAGATTTTTCCGAGGCTTTTAATAACATTTTTGAGGATAAATCAATACCAATTATCTCTGTGACAATATTTTTAAAACTTTCTCCGCATAAACCAGTTCCACAACCCAAATCAACAGCTTTTTTAAAGGTATTTGATTCTTTATTAATACTATCAACTAATAATCTCAATTTTGATGGTATACTATATTTTAAATTATTGACTAAATCATTGTCAAAATTATCTGAATATTTGTCAAATAAAAGAGTCACATAATCTTCTGGTGACTCTTTAGGAATATTACCGCTCAAAGAGTTAACCATATGTTTAGCAATAGTATGGTCAGGTAGTAATTGCAAAACTTTTTTAAAATACAATAAGGCCATATCTTTATTACCTATAGAATTATAACAAGATGCTAATCCATGAAGTGCATCAGGAAACTTAGGCGATAATAAAATAGCAGTTTTAAAATATGGAATCGCTTCATGATTTCTATTAAGTATATTTAAAGCTAATCCTGTATTACATTGCGCTTCAGCATAAGTAGAATTTAAATCCACAGATTTTAAAAAATTTTCTAATGCTTCTTGATTTTTACCCATTGAAAAATAAACTGTCCCAAGGTCGTTATAAACTTCAGGATTATTTTGGTTTAAACTTATAATTTTATTAAAGTATATTATTGATTCATGATATTTTTGCATCAAACTCAAATTAATTGCTATACTGTAAAGAATATCCTCATTAGTCTTGTCTATCTGGACAGCTTTTTTAAATAGAAATATTGCATCTTCAGTCTTTCCTCTTTTGGATAACAAGTTTCCTAGATTGTTATATGCTGATACATATTTATCATTTATATTTATAGCCTTATTAAAGAAATTTATTGCATCTTCTTCTTTATTAATCTTACTTAGAATTACCCCATAGTTATTATTTAAAATATCAGAATTAGGAAATAAATCATATAATTTATTAATCTCTTCTAAAGCAAGCTGAACTTGCCCTTTTTGAAAGATTTCAAGAATATTTATAAGTTTCTGTTTAGCTTTGGGAGTAAGTGTCACAAATTAATCCTAGAAGTTAAAGAATAGATTCAGTTAAATATATTTCACCAATAACTGAAGCGCTCTTATATTTTCTTATCGTAGCATCTTGATATTCATGAAGTGTTATTAGTATATTTCCTATATTATCAAATGCTGTAAACTTTTTGGTTCAATCTTAATACCCTCTTTAAAATAATTAATTGAATTATCATAATCATTAACCTTTAGGTATAATTGATTATTTTTATTATATCGATGATATTAGTAATTTTATTTTATTAATTAAATTTACATAATCATTTTTTTTATATAAATTATCTAATTCATCAATTGCATAGGGTTTAATTCCATTAATAGTTTGAAAATTAAATATTCTTTCCAATTTTATATCCATTAATTATTTCTATAACTAATAATATATTAACATTTTTATGACAAAAATTCCATGAAACAGATTAATAAAAAAAAACCGTTGTTTCTTTACACTACACAGAACTCCCCTTGTCCATATTTGGATAATAAAATTGAACGGAAATTAATCGCTCATTTAAAAGGTCCAGATTCTGATATTTTACATGAGAAACTTGCACAAAATGGTTTCAGAAGAAGTCACTCAATTGCCTATGCACCAATTTGTAATAAATGCAATGAATGTATTCCTGTAAGAGTAGTTGTAAAAGAATTCCAATTAAATAAAAGTTTTAAAAGAAACTGGAAACTCAACTCAAAAATAGAAAGTCAGGCCCTTCCTCCTCAGGCAACAATCGAACAATATAAAGTTTTTAAAGATTATCAATTATCACGTCATGATGGTAGTGACATGTCCAATATGGGCCTTTATGAATATACAGCTATGATTGAAGATACTCCAATAGATACATATATAATAGAATACAGACTAAATTCTGGAGAATTAGTAGCTGTATGTCTAACCGATAGAACTTCAGATGGATTATCAGCAGTATATAGTTTTTTTTCAACTAAGTATTCGAAACTTGGATTAGGAACTTATACTATTTTATGGCTTATTGAAAAAGCAAAACGACTTAAATTACCATATCTCTATCTTGGATATTTAATTAAAGGGAGTGCTAAAATGGATTACAAAAAAAAATTCAAACCACTTGAAAAATTATCTGCGAACGGATGGACTAGATTGATTTAATTTTATCTAAATTTATTCTTATTTGAAAAACCCTTAGGAGCTAATTTTCCTGCCTGCGCCCTCTTACCAATCCAGGTAGATATTTTTAATTCCGTTCTTTTCTTATTTCCAATTCTCCATGATAATCCCTCTGATTTCTTGAAAGAGCATAGATCTGATAGAAAGCCTTTATTATATCTTTGCATTATCACTCCTCTTCCCTTATTTAATCGTGGCAAATCGTTAATTTTAAAAATTAATAATTTTCTATTATTGCCAACTACCGCAACATGATCATCATCATCAAAAATAGGATAACATACAGTTGCCTCTTCTTTATCACTCAAAGATAAAATTTGTTTTCCAGTTTTAGTTTGTGCATTTAAGATATTCTCGTTAACTATAAATCCTCTTCCAGCATTTGATGCTACAATAAGATTACTAGATGGTTCTAAAATTTTCATTTCAATAATTTTAGCATCACTTGGTAAATCAAAAAATAAAGATATAGGTTCGCCAAAACCTCTTTTTTGTGAGATCTTATCAGCTGATAAAACATATGATCTTCCATTAGAAGAAAAAAATAAAATATTATCAACACTCATTGCGTTTAAAAAGAAGCTCCAATTATCACCTTCTTTAAATTTAAGATCAGATATATCATCTTTGTGCCCCTTTAATGATCTAACCCAACCTTTTTCAGATAAAACTAACGTTACAGGCTCTTTTTCTACAAGTACGTCAATCGGAACAAATATTTCCTTAGGTGGATCAGATATTAATGTTTTTCTTTGTCCTAAAAATGTAGACGAAGAAAACTCTTTCTGTATTTGTTTAATTTCAACTTCAATAGCATTCCATTGCTTCTTCTTGAATCTTATTAAACTGTTGAGGTTCTTTTCTTCTTCAGCTAGGTTTTTATACTCTTTTTTTATTTTTTGTTCTTCTAATTTTCTAAGAGCCCTCAGTCTCATATTAAGAATAGACTCTGCTTGAATATCATCTAATTTATATTTTTTTATTAATATACTTTTAGGATTATCTTTTTCCCTTATGATTTTTATAACTTGATCCATATTTAAATAAACAATTAAATATCCTTTAAGAATCTGTATCCTTCTTTTTATATTATTTAACCTGAAATTTGATTTAGAAATTAAAACTTTTTGCCTATGATTTAGGTATGATTGTAATATCTCTCTTAAATTTAATACCCTAGGAACTCCATCATCACATAAAACATTCATATTCATGGAAAATCTGGATTCAAGATCTGTTTGTTTAAATATCTGTTCCATAAATATATCAACATCAGAAATTTTAACCTTAGGTTCTAAAACTATCCGAATATCTTCATCGGACTCATCAAAGATATCATTTAAAAAAGGTAATTTTTTTGCTTCCATTAATTCTGCAATTCTAGAAATAATTTTAGATTTAGATACTTGAAAAGGAATCTCTCTTATAATAACAACAAATTTTCCTCTTCCTCTTTTTTCTATATCCCACCTAGCACGCAATCTAAAGACACCTCTGCCAGATTTGTAAGATTCAATAATATTTCTATTATCTTCAACAATTACACCACCGGTTGGGAAATCAGGCCCCTTAATATATTTACTCAGTGTTGAGTCGAGTATTTCTGGTCTACCCTTTGTATAATTACGATTAGGATATTTTTGACGTATCTTACACATATGAATTAAAGCGTCAGAAATTTCAGATAAATTGTGTGGAGGTATATTTGTTGCCATTCCAACTGCAATTCCACTGGCACCATTGGCGAGAAGGTTTAGAACTCCGGCAGGCATTACTTTTGGTTCAGTATACTCACCATCATAAGTTGGAAGAAAGTCGGATCCTCCTTCTTCAAGTCCATCCATTAATATAAGAGCATAACTAGTTAATCGAGCTTCAGTATACCTCATAGCGGCTGGGTTATCTCCATCGATACTTCCAAAGTTACCCTGCCCTTCAACTAAAGGATATCTAATTGCAAAATCTTGTGCTAACCTAACCATAGCATCATAAACAGCAGTATCACCATGCGGATGATACTTACCTATAACATCACCTACTACTCTTGCGCACTTTTTAAAACCTTGTTCAGGATTTAGCTTTAACTCTCTCATCGCAAAAAGAAGTCTTCTATGAACAGGCTTTAGGCCATCTCTAACGTCTGGTAAAGATCTTGATACAATAGTAGACATTGCATATGACAAATAACGTTCTGAAAGAGCATCAGAAAAAGTTGTCTCAATAATATTTTCATTATATTTATTTAAGTTCTTATTTTTCATTCAATTACTCTCTAACTTTTCAATCATATTAGTTCTTAGTCTTTTACGTGCATTAGGAATTTTATTTATATTGGATTCATAAACATGTCTTAATAGAAAATACTCTGTCAAATCCATAGCATAGATCATATCTTTTACAGATGGTTGATTAATATTCTCATTATATAGAAATGATGGTAATGTTAGAAGTTTTTTACTATATGGCTGTCCTATTTTTTTTGAGACTGCCCGCCCAGATTTAGGAGAAACATATACCAATCCTTCTTTGATTCCTGTAAGCGCACACTTATCAAGTGATAATCCAAACCCAAGGTGACTAAGAATATTTAGTTCCCATTTTGCATAATGTGATACCCAATAATTATCATCTAAGTTTTTTAATAAATGATAAGCTTGCGTAAAAATATAATCACAACGCTCCCTTTCAGTAAGAACTGTATTAGCAACAGAACATAGTGTTAAAATTTGTAATATGATAATAGAATTATCAAGGAAATTGGCAGAAAAAGAATATTCTAAATTACATGTGTAAGTACCTAAATTATCTAATATTCTGGCTTTCCACTTTAAATTAATTAGATTACCAATTTGAAATTCAGCTCTTCTTTTCCTACTTGCCCCACCTTTAACAAGACCATAGTGAGCTCCGTGATATTGAGTTAAAACATGAAGAATAATATCAGATTCTCCATAATGACGTGAAGAAATGATTATACCAATATCATCCCATTCAATGGCCATATCTAACTCTAACTCTTACTCTGAGTACAGTTAATGCCCCAGGTTTTATAATATTCTGGTTTTTGGCTCCAATTTGGATCAACTTTAACATACAGATACAAATGAATCTTTCTATCAAATATTCTTTCAAGATCTTTTCGAGACTCTTCACCTATTTTTTTTAAATTACTACCACCATTTCCAATTACTATACCCTTATGATTTGATCTAGATACATATATAATTTGTTCAATTTTTATAGAACCATCACTATTATTTACCCAATTTTCTGTTTCAACTGTGCAACTATATGGAAGTTCATTTCTAAGATTATAAAAGATTTTTTCACGAGTTATTTCTGCAGTATATAATCTTTCAGGTAAATCAACTATATCATCTTTATTAAATAACCACTCTCCAGTTGGAATTATATTTGAAAGATAAGTTAATAAATCATTCGTACCATCTTTCTTTAAAGCTGAAACCATAAAGGTATTTTGGAAATTAAATTTTTTATTTAATTTACTTGAAACCACAAGTAATTTTTCTTTTTTAACCTTATCTACCTTATTTAATACTAAAAAGGTTGGTGTTGATACTAAGTTAGCTTTATTACTAATTATATTTAAATAATCTAAATTTTTTTCCTCAGGAATACTTGAGTCAACTACAAAGAGGCATGCATCTACATCCCTTATAGAATTATATGTTGTAATAACTAAGGCTTTTTCTAACTTCTTTTTTGGATCATTAATAATTCCTGGTGTATCTATAAATACAATCTGATTTTTTTTATCTGTGTATATTCCCTTAATTATTGCCCTAGTAGTATGAATTTTTGGTGAAACAATTGAAACTTTATTACCAGCAAGCTCATTTACAAGAGTAGACTTACCTGCATTTACTGGACCTAATAGTAAAATATAGCCGCATCTAGTTTTAAGATCCTTCATTTAAGGAATCCATAAATTTTTTTGCTACATTTTGCTCTGCATTTTTTATACTTTTGCCCTGTGCAGTAATTTTAGAAAAACCATCCACATGAATAGAAACAGTAAAGATAGGTGAATGAGGAGGACCATTTGTTCGAATTAACTCATAGGATGGTTCTTTAAGTTGATTTCTCAAGGCCCATTCCTGGAGTCGACTTTTAATATGCTTTGGAGGTTCTTTAACACCTCTCAATAATTGACTCCAAAGATATCTGATTAAAGCTTCAGAACTTTTTATGCCACCATCTAAGTATACAGAAGCAATTAGTGCTTCACATGCATCGGCTAAAATAGAAATATTAAGTTTCTTTTCATTACTAATCACAAAATCATCTAAACTTATTAATTTTGCAACAGAATACAAACTGTCTTTGCTGACTAGGAAAGACAGTCTATGAGCTAAATCTCCTTCATCATCATCTTCATATAAATCATATATTAACTTTGCAATAACTAAAGCTAAAACTCTATCTCCTAGGAATTCCAGTCTTTCATTATTTTTACTCTTTTTTGAAGAGCTACTGTGCGTCATAGCAAGATGTAAAAATTTTCTATCCTTGAATGTATAATTAATATTTTTTTCAAGCTCTGATAAATTTTTCATTTTAGCTCTTATTCTATATTGTCAAAAATACGATCAAACCTTATTGCTTTATGCCACTTCCAAAATTCAAAAATAGAAGCATTACCATTGGTTGAAAAAAATAAGATCTCTGCTCTTCCAACTAAGTTTTCTTTAGGTACAAACCCTACTTGACTTCTACTATCTTCAGAATTATCTCTATTATCTCCCATCATAAAAAAATGCTCTTTTGGAACAATATATTCTCTCGTATTATCAAAAAGATTATTATCACTAAATTCTATAATATTATGATTATAATTATTTGGTAATAACTCTATGTATTGTTTAGTTCTGATTCCATAAGATTTATCATCGATAAAGTCTTCTACTCTTTCCCTAGAAACAATTTTCTCATTGATAAGTAAACGTCCATTTTGCAACTGTATTTTGTCACCTGGTAAGCCAATTATTCGTTTTATGTAATCTGTTTTATTATCACTTGGTAATTTGAAGACAGCAACATCACCTCTTTTTGGCTCGGAGAAAAAGTATCTACCAGAAATTGGTAAAAAACTTAAAGGAAATGAGTGTTTACTATAACCATAGGAATATTTTGAAACAAATAAGTAATCACCAACTAAAAGTGTTGGGAGCATTGACCCAGATGGAATATTGAACGGCTCAAAAGCAAAGGTTCTTATAATCAATGCAAGTATCACTGCAGAAATAATTGTTTTTATAGTTTCAAAAAAACTTTCTTTTTTCTTATTCTTCATACAATCACCAATATTTTTTAATATGTATAATTTTCTTTGGTCACGGCACTAATAATAACAAACGCTTCAGCATATGGATACTCATCTGTCATTGTCAGGTCTATTACAGGCAAGTATTGTTCTGAAATTAGACTATTAAGTTGTTTTTTAGCCCCTCCAATCATTTTAATTGTTGGTTTTCCAGATGATAAATTTAATACACCTATATCTCTCCAAAATACACCGTTTCTAAATCCTGTGCCTAAAGCTTTTGCAGTAGCTTCTTTTGCAGCAAATCTCTTGGCAAGAGTTGAAATATATAATTTATTAGATTTTTTTCTTGATTCTGCTTTGCGCAACTCCTCTTCAGTAAAAATTCTATTTAAGAATCTTTTATTATATTTTTCCAGCACTCTTCCTATTCTTCTAATATCAATTAAATCATTTCCTATACCAACAAACAAATTTTCCTCACAATTCAAATTGATACTAGTGATCAATTAAATTTCGCATTTTTTTTATTGCATTACCTAGACCTATATATATAGACTCACCAATTATAAAATGACCAATATTTAATTCTTTAATAGACTTAATTGCTGCAATTGATTTTACATGTTCAAAACCAATCCCATGCCCAGCATGACTTTCAATACCCAATTTATCTGCTATTTTAACTGCAGATAAAATTTTATTATGTTCTTCAGTTACTAAATTTGTAGTAAAATTATTACAATATGAACCTACATGAAACTCAACAACGGGAGCGCCTAGCTGATGAGCTGCTTCTACTTGAGCAATATCTGGTTCAATGAACAGAGAAACTCGGATATTTTTTTCGGATAATATTAAAATAAATTCTTTTAATTTTTCCATTGATTTTAAAAGATCAAGACCACCTTCTGTAGTCTTCTCTTCTCTTTTCTCTGGAACTATGCAGACTGCATTAGGAAGATGATTACATGCAATTTCCAACATTTCCTTTGTTGGTGCCATTTCTAAATTTAGGGGCACTGAGATGTTAGAGATTAAATCACTAATATCCTGGTCTGAAATATGCCTCCTATCTTCCCTTAAGTGAGCAGTTATCCCATCAGCGCCAAATTCTTCAGCTAAAAGAGCAGCTCTTACCGGATCTGGATGTATCCCCCCTCTTGCATTTCGAAGAGTAGCAACATGATCAATATTGATTCCGAGTCTTGTTTTACTCATAACGGTAATTGGTGTTGATCTTTACTATTTTCAGGTGACTTTATTGTTTTTTTATTTCTTCTTAACTGATAAGTCTCAACAAATCTATAAAAAACAAAATAAACAAATACCCATGTAAAAATAGAAATAGGGATACTTCCAACAAGCATTGGCCATAATACTGGCCAAACGTTTAAAAGAAATAGATCTGTATCGGCAGTTATCATAGAACGTAAAAGGCTAACATACATTTCAACAAAACTCGCGTTTAAGGGTTCCTCTACCGAAGAATTACCTAAAATAAAATTACCCAATTTGTAAGTACCTAACCAAATTATTGGGAAAGTCCATGGATTACCAACAAATGTACCAAAAACTGAGGCCATCACGTTAGCCCTGATAACCCAAGCCAAAACGGCTGCTACAATAAAATGAAGACCTACTAATGGCGTAAGAGACATAGCACAACCACTAGCTAACCCAGCAGATATTGAATAGGCACCTCCTGGTAGCCTATTAACTCTGTGCCACATATATGTATAACCTCTCTTTAAGCCAGCCTTGGGCCAGAAAAAGCTTGTAAGGATATCTATAATTGGAGGTCTAACTCTTCTTCGAAACATAGTATATCAATGCTCTAATGATTTTGTTCGTTCAATTGAATGTATTACTGGAATAGACCTCAGTACAGCTATAATCTCTAAAAGATGTTTTAAATCTTTAACTTCAATATCAATATTCATATCCCAAAAATCTGGTGATCTACTCATAACCTTTAGATTAGATATATTACCTCCATTATGAGCTATAACGCTTGATAATTCACCTAAACTTCCAGACTCATTTACTACCGTTAGTTTTATTCTACCCATAAAGAATTTATTTGATAAATCATTATCCCAAACTAAATCTATCCACCTCTCATTTTGATCAGAAAATTGGATAAGTGTATCACAATCTATGGTATGTATTTCAGCCCCTTTACCTATTGATAATATACCTACAATTCTATCTCCAGGCAAAGGGTAACAGCACTCTGACATATGCACAGCTATTCCTGCCGTTAATCCTTTAATTGGAATACTTTTGTTTAGTTTATTAGAATCTTTATCGTCTAAATCAACTTTGACCTTATCGTTCTCAATATTTCTTAATGAGCTAGGATAAATAGTATTAATTACCTGTTTAGCCGTAAGGTTTCCATTTCCAATTAATATAAAAAGCTCATCGTCAGATTCAAGATTAAACTTTTTATACGCATCAGCTAATTTTTTTTCATTTAATTCATATCCGCTATTTGAGAATACCTTGGTTAAAATTTCCTTACCAAGCTTTGCGTACTCCTCATTGGAGTCAATTCTTATTCTTTTACGTATATGAGACCTAGCTTTACCAGTAATTACAAAAGCTTCCCATTGCGGTGAAGGTTTTTGACCCGATGAGGTAACTATTTCAACCTGATCACCAGTTTGTAATATAACTCTCAACGGTGTTATTCTTCCATTGACTTTTGCACCGACGCAGGTATTGCCTATCTCAGAATGAACAGCATAGGCAAAATCAATAGGACTGGCACCTTTAGGTAATGCAATTAATTGACCTTTAGGAGTAAAACAGAAAACTTGATCATGAAACATTTCAAGCTTAGTATGTTCGAGAAATTCTTGGGAAGATTGAGTATTATCTAAAATATCTAGAAGCTCTCTCAACCACCTGTAGTTACTCCCTTCAAAATCATCCAATCCGACTTTATAATTCCAATGTGCTGCTGGTCCTAAATCTGCAACCACATGCATTTCTCTAGTTCTAATTTGAATTTCAATTCTATGCTTTTTTGGACCAATTATACTGGTATGAATTGACTGGTATCCACTTCTTTTTGGAGTTGAAATATAGTCCTTAAACCTACCTGGAACGCTTGGGTATGCACTATGTATAATCCCAAGAGTCCTATAACAATCTTCATTATTATTAACAATTACTCTAAATGCCATTATGTCAGAAAGTTGCTCAAAGCTGACATTTTTAATCTGCATTTTCCTCCAAATGGAGTAAGGAGTTTTAGCCCTGCCAGATATATATGCTTCTATATCTGAATCTTCAATTACTTCATCTAACTCATCCATAATTGAACCTACCAAATCGAAACCCTGCCTTTCTAAATATCTTAATCTTCTCACTATTGAAGAACGAGCTTCAGAGTGCAGCTCAGAAAAAGCTAAATCTTCTAATTCAGTTTTAACTTCTAACATCCCTAATCTATCTGAAAGGGGAGCATATATTTCCATGGTTTCTAAAGCTATAGATTTTCTTTTTGACTCAGATCCTATATAGGATAAGGTTCTCATATTATGGAGTCTATCAACAAGCTTAACTAACAAAACTCTTATATCTTCAGACATAGCAAGAAATAATTTTCTAAAATTCTCTGCCTGAGCAGATTCGATAGTTTGCATTTGTATTTTTGTAAGTTTTGTTACACCATCTACGAGACGACCTATCTCTGAACCAAATAAATCTGAAATCTCATCAACTGTTGCAGAGGTGTCTTCTACAGTATCATGAAGCAGTGCTGTAACAATTGAAGCCGTATCTAATCTATAATTTGTTAAAATATGAGCAACTTCAATTGGATGTGAAAAGAATGGGTCTCCAGACGCCCTTTTTTGCTTTTCATGTTTCTTCATAGCATAGGAATATGCACGAACAATTAAATCCTCATTAACATCCGGATTGTATGCTTTTATTCTTTCAACAAGTTCAGCCAGTTGGCGAACCATCTCTTTATTTTACTCCAAAATAAAATCAATAACCAAAAAAAAGAAAACTATGTTAAAAAAATGCAAAATTATGATAATTCAAAATATTAATCTTGGTCTTTTGAATCTTCGGTTTCAGAAGCTGAAATATCTTCAAAATTAAAAACTTTTTCTAAATTTATTTCTGTTTCTTGTGTAAGAGGTTCTTCGCTATTTTGACTACCTCCTTCTGATATACCATGAATGTTCATGCCTGATTTCTCAGCATCACTATCAGTGAAATTATCACGTAAATTGTCTTGAGAGCCTTCACTATCCCCAAGTAGATTGGAAAACTCATCTTCCTCGGGTTCATCAACTTCTACCTGATGTTGCATACCCTTGATTATACCTTCAACTAACTCCTCAGTTAAGACTTTCCCACCTGCAACCTCGCGAAGAGCAATGACAGGGTTTTTATCGTTATCACGCTCAACATGAGGTTCTGCACCAGAAGATATTTCCCTCGATCTATGAGCGGTTGCCAATACAAGCTCAAAACGATTCTTAACTCTATCAATACAATCTTCTACAGTAACTCGAGCCATGAAAATCTCCAAAAATCCTAATTAGTAAAGAACCATTGTTTTTAAGTGATTTTTATATGCTTAAAACAAGAAAAACAAGGAAATTCTTAGAAAAACTTGTCTAAAGGTAAAACTTTATTATCCATTTCCAAATTATTAATAAGGTCTCTTATACTAACATTTAAAATTGGGTGTTTCCAATCCTTGGCTACCTCTTGAAGAGGGATCATTATAAATCCTCTTTCATGAAGCCTAGGGTGAGGAATTTCAATTTTTCTGTTTTTGATTATACTATTATTAAACGATAAAAGATCAATATCTAAAGTCCTAGGAGAATTTCTAAAACTTCTTTCTCTACCATATATCCCTTCAATATCATGCAAGGTATCTAATAATTCATAGGGGTTTAATTGTGTCTCTATAATTGAAACAGAATTTATATAATTTGGATAATTTGACGGAGGGACAGGTTCAGTCTCATAAAATCTTGAAGATTTAATAAAATATATACCTCTAGATTTAAGGTCGTTAACTGCACATTTGATTGTTACAATAGGTGAGCCCACATGACTATTTAAATTAGCACCAAATGCAATTAAGATCATATTATACCAAGTTATCAAAAATAATATAAAAAGAGAGTATCAGTGATTAAAAATAAAGAGAAATTAGCCATCTTCATAGATGGTGCAAATCTACATTCAACAATAAAAGCACTAGATATTGAAATTGATTACAAGAAACTAATTGATTTTTATTCATCTAATTACAACCTTCTAAGAGCATATTACTATACAGCATTATTAGAAAACAATAAAAATCAAAAATTATCTCCTCTTCTTGATTGGCTAGAATACAATGGATATAGACTAATAACTAAAAAAGCAAAAAGTTTTTCTGAGGAAAATAATATTAAAATTAAAGGAAATATGGATATAGAACTAGCTGTAGATGCAATAGAGATATCACAACATGTTGATCATATAATATTATTTACTGGAGATGGCGATTTTAAAAGGTTGGTGGAAGCAATACAAAACAAAGGTGCTAAAGTCACAGTAGTTTCAAGTTTATTAAGCAACCCGCCTATGATTGCTGATGAGCTAAGAAGACAAGTTGACAATTATATTGAACTTTCATCATTTAAAGAAATACTTATTAATTAAAAGCAGTTATGAAATGACTAAAGTAATATCCCCTCTTATTAATTGTCAAAAATGTAAAAGACTTGTGAAGTTTAGAAATGAGAATAAAAAAAAACACTCAACCTGGCATAATGCACCCGTTCCATCATTTGGAAAAATCAATTCTAAATTATTAATAGTAGGCTTAGCCCCGGGACTAAAGGGTGCAAATAGGACAGGTAGGCCTTTTACAGGAGATTATGCAGGTGATCTCCTTTACCCAACTCTAATAAAGTTTGGATGGGCATCAGGAAATTATAATAGAGAAATTAACAAAGACTTCAGATTAAATGAATGCAGAATTACCAATACTGTAAGATGTGTCCCACCACAAAATAAGCCAGATAGTAATGAGCAAAATAATTGTTTTATTTTTCTCAAGAACGAAATAAATTCACTTCCCAACCTCAAATACCTTCTGGCTCTGGGTACGATAGCACACAAAGCAATTATTAAGTGCTATAACCTCAAACAAAAAGAATTTAAATTTACTCATGGTAAACAATATCTATTAAAAGAAAATTTAAACTTGATAGATAGCTATCACTGTTCAAGATATAATATAAATACTGGTAGACTAACAAAAGAAATGTTTGAGGATATATTTATTAGTTTACCTCGGTAAAATGTCTTCAATGGCGGTAATTACTTTCTTGCTTTGCGGACCCGTAGTAGACATAAACCAATTTGCAACTGTCCCGTCAGTATTTATCAAATATTTATGAAAATTCCATTTGGGAGATATGTTAGCACCATCTTTTGAAGCTAACCATTTATATAACGGATGAGCCTCTTTTCCTTTTACTACAACCTTTTCAGTCATAGGAAAGTCAATAGAAAAATTAGTCTCACAAAAATCTTTAATATCTTCGGATGTACCTGGCTCTTGGTTTAAAAAATCATTTGAAGGTACACCTAACACTACTAAACCTTTATCTTTATAATCAGTCCATAATGACTGAAGGTTTTCATATTGAGGAGTAAATCCACATTGAGAAGCAGTATTTACAACCAATAAGGCTTTACCCTTAAACGTCGATAAAGGCAAAGGCTCACCTTCTATGGAAGTAAAAGAAAAATCATGAGCAGTCTCTGCAATGGTGCTTGTAATTGTCATAAAACTAAATATAAATGACAATAATGTAAAATGTAATATATTTTTTTTCATACTTTAGAACCTCCTAATAAATAATATAGCTAACCTTTATTTCTGAGTATACGTGCTTTATCTCTTTTCCAATCTCTATCTTTTATGACATTCCTTTTGTCAATACCAGTTCTTCCTTTTGCCAGGCCAACCTTTAATTTTGCTAAACCTCTTTTATTAAAGTATAAGGATAAAGGGACTAATGTCATTCCTTTTCTTGCGACTTCATTGGATAATTTTACAATTTCCTTTTGGTGAAGAAGGACTTTCCTTTTTCTTCGCGAATCATGTCCAAAATGTTTTGCCTCATTATAAGATGGAATATAGGAATTAATTAAATATATCCCATCATCTTCATATACTGCATATGACTCAAGAATGTTTCCTTGTCCAAGCCTTAGGGACTTTACTTCTGAACCAGTTAGTACAATACCAGCTTCATAAGTATCAATTATTTCATAATCTCTTCGCGCCTTTTTATTTTGTGCTATAACACCTACAGAAATAATAGACTTAGTCATTAAGAATATCTCAATATATTATACCAGCATCTTTCATACATTTTTTTATTCGTTCTTTTGTATGAGAGCTAAGTGGAACCATTGGCGGGCGTATTTCAGGTAGACATTTATTTATAATACTGCAAGCATACTTAATAGGAACAGGATTTGGTTCACTAAATAGAGCAATATTCAGAGGATGGAGAAGATTCCTAATTTTCCAAACCTCATCAAATTTGCACTCATCCCAAAGATCATATAATTTTGCATTAAGCTTCGGTGCGACGTTTGAACATACAGATATGCACCCATTTCCGCCCTGAGCCATGAATCCCGTTGCAGTTACATCATCACCCGAGAGAAGTGCAAAATCATTCTTCAATTCTAATCGTATCGATAAAGTTCTTGCTAAATTATCTGATGCATCTTTAATTCCAACAATATTTGCATGTTCTGATAGAATCTTTAAACTTTCTATACTTAGGTCGACTACACTCCTACCTGGTATATTATAAATTATAATAGGTATATCAACCGAATCAGCGATCCTTAGATAGTGATCAATAAGTCCTCTTTGGCTAGGTTTATTATAATAGGGCGTTACAACCAAAGCAGCATCAGCCCCTGCCTCCTTAGCTGATTTTGTTAAAAAAATAGCTTCCTCTGTGGAATTAGAGCCTGTTCCTGCAATTACT
>MDTB01003942.1_pt1 | contig 58233 bp, 57 predicted proteins | sample 811161 | NCBI WGS metagenome assembly MDTB01 (sample SAMN05326650, study PRJNA326480) | marine metagenome | isolation source: seawater | place: Mediterranean Sea | collected 2009 | reverse complement strand
TTGGAAGCATTTTTTTCAGATCTAACTGATGTTTCGGGAGTAATTGGAATCGGTGGTAGCGGAGGCACAGCAGTCATCGCACCTATGATGCAATCCTTGCCTATCGGAATTCCAAAAGTGCTGGTCTCCACTGTTGCGTCTGGAAATATTGCCCCATATGTTGGAGCGACAGATATTTCAATGATGTATTCAGTCGTTGATTTTGTTGGTCTAAATGATATTTCTAAGAAAATACTAAGTAATGCTGCTAATGCAATAGCAGGCATGGTTATGGGCCAAAACACGTTTGCTAATATTGAAACGAAAAAAACTCAAATTGGATTGACTATGTTTGGTGTTACAACCCCATGCGTCGAAGCAATCTCTAATAGTTTAAAAAATAGTTTTGATTGTCTAGTTTTTCATGCTACCGGAACTGGAGGCAGATCTCTGGAAAAGTTAGTTGAGTCGAATATGCTATCTGGGGTTTTAGACATTACGACTACAGAAGTTTGTGATTTATTTTTAAACGGAGTTTTTCCTTGTTTAAGTACTCGATTTGACGTTTTTGCCCATACTAAAATTCCCTATGTTGGTTCAGTAGGAGCTCTTGACATGGTAAATTTTGGAGCTAAATCCACGGTTCCAGAAAAATACATTAAGCGAAACCTATTTGTTCACAACCCACAAGTTACTTTGATGCGAACGACACCTGAGGAAAACTATGATATCGGGTGTTGGATATCAGAAAAGCTAAACGCTATGAATGGTGAAGTGCGCTTTATGTTGCCTCTTAAGGGAGTGTCTGCTATCGATACTCTAGGACAACCTTTTTATGATCCTGATGCTACCAAAGCCTTATTTGACGCCATCGAGTCTAATTTTAAACAAACAAAGATGAGAAAACTTATTAAAGTTGATGGTAATATCAATGATACAACTTTTTCTTCAAGAGCTGTCGCAGAATTTCGAAGTATTATGAAATAAAAGGAAACTTTTTTGAAAGAATCAATTTTAAAAAAAATTAGAAATAAAATTAAAGTCGGTATACCCATTATCGGTGGAGGAGCTGGAACTGGATTGTCTGCAAAATGTGAAGAAGAAGGTGGTATCGACCTGATTGTTATTTACAATTCAGGCAAATATCGTATGGCAGGACGTGGATCACTAGCTGGGCTTTTAGCATATGGCAATGCTAACGACATAGTTGTCGAAATGGGCGCCGAGGTTTTACCAATAGTAAAAAAAACTCCTGTTTTGGCAGGAATTAATGGGACGGATCCTTTTATAAGGTTCAAACCATTCTTGAACAAAATTAAAGAGATGGGTTTTGCTGGTGTCCAAAACTTCCCAACGGTAGGACTGATTGATGGAACTTTTCGGCAGAACCTCGAAGAGACAGGAATGAGCTACAGTCTTGAGGTAGAAATGATCGCTGCTGCAAACGAACTGGACTTGTTGACAACACCCTACGTTTTCTCTGAAGAAAACGCTATTCGAATGGCAGAGGCTGGCGCCGACATTATAGTCACTCATATGGGCCTTACCACAGGCGGAAATATAGGTGCCGAAACTAGTTTACCCCTTGAAGACTGTCCAAGAATTATCGACAATTGGGCCAAAGCAGCTAATTCTGTTAATCCGAATATAATTACACTATGTCACGGTGGGCCGATCTCAAGTCCGAAAGATGCGCAACTAATTATGGATAATACAAAATTTTGCCATGGTTTTTACGGTGCAAGTTCTATGGAAAGATTACCGACAGAAAAAGCAATTGTTGAACAAATAAAAGCGTTTAACAAAATAAAAATAAATGTAATGAGTAAATAAGAGGAGCTTAATATGTCTTGGCTAAAAAAATCAATAATGTTCAGAAAGGGTGTTGCGTCAGGCCAAGAAGGAGACAGACACACTATTACTGAGAAAGAACAGGGTGACTACCACTACGTATACGGAGCCTATGTTGAACCAAAATTAACTGTTGATCCAGGTTCTATCGTTACCGTTGAAACTCACGATGCATTCGAAGGAAAAATCAAAAAAGAGACTGATACCCCCTCTGAAATACTAAACTTCCCATATCTTAACCCTCAGAACGGTCCTATTTTCATTAATGGGGCAGAGAAAGGTGATACGCTGGCAGTTTATATAAAAAATATTAAGCCAAGAGGGCCTGAGCCCTCGGGAACGACAGTTTTAATGCCAGAGTTTGGTGGACTCGTTGCTACCGCAGATACGGCTTTGTTAAATAAACCATTACCTGAGGTTGTTAAGAAAGTGAATATTGATGTTCATACTGGTGTCAAATGGAATGACCAAATCTCACTTCCATATGATCCCTTTATTGGGACCATTGGAACAGCTCCTGAAATTGAAGCCATTAGCTCATTAGTACCAGATTATTATGGCGGAAATATGGATTTACCTGATGTCTGTTTAGACTCAATTATTTATCTACCCGTAAACCTCGCTGGAGCCTATCTGTATTTAGGCGATTGCCATGCCACGCAAGGGGATGGAGAATTGAGTGGTGTAGCTATTGAGCACCCTACCGAAACCACAATTCAGATTGATCTTATAAAAAACTGGAAGATAGCTACCCCTAGACTAGAGAATGAGTCTTTCTACATGACAATAGGTTCTTCAAGGCCTATGGAAGATGCTGCCAGACAAGCTTACCGAGAGCTAGTTCGTTGGCTGTCGGCGGACTTCGGTTTTGATGAACTAGATGCATATATGTTTTTATCTCAAGCAGGTCGAGTGAGACTTGGTAATATGGTTGACCCAAAATACACTCTCGGTGCCTCGATACTTAAGTCTCTTGTTGGACACGCAAAATAATTTTCAAATGTTAGACAGAAGCCGGGCTATAGCTACCATCCCAGGATCATCTAATCCAATAGTCTTGTGTCCAAAAATTCGCGCTCGACCAATCATACATCTCTTTTGTCTAAATTCTACAAGAGCAGAGTCAGCTGCTGATAATGAGGTCTGAAGAATGTTTTGCGAGTTATCCTCATTTGCTATCGACAGCCTTATCGCCTCAAGAGAATCTAGAACAGTTTTGTCCCCTAATTTTGATTTACCGCGGAAACTCATAGCTTCAATAGCAACCCCAATTAAATTACTGACGTCTGACCAACTAGCATGGGTTTTCCCCTTTAATTCTTTGGACACGGCCATAAGAGCGATGGCTGATAATGTTCCAAAACTTGAACCTGAGACTTTTGTCATAGCCTGAGCACATTGCATGAACGCAACACCCAAATCGTCAGGCAAATCTGCTGAAACGCTTGCCATATTCTTAAAGCCATTCACCACTGTTACCCCAAGATCTCCGTCTCCTAGTTGTGCATCAAGACGATTTAGCTCTTCCCCAATTTGGTCAATATTGGCATTTATTTTCGCAATTATAAATTGCAAAGATCTTGTTTTCATGGTTTCTTCATTTCCAAAAAGGATTAACGGCGGGAGCCAACAAAAATTTCTCGAGCTGCTCGTCAAGTTTCATTATACTTATCGACGCACCAGCCATCTCCATCGACGTTGCATAATTACCGACCATAGGCTTCACAACAGATATACCTTTCTTTTGAAAATGCTGATCTAAGCGCCGATACATGATATAGAGTTCCTCAATTGGGGTTGCTCCTAAACCATTAACAAGTACTGCTAACCGATCACCAGCTTTAACATCGATGTCAGACACAAGTCTTTCAAAAAGTTCATCAACGACATCGTCCGCTGTCTTAAGAGGCCCCCTCCAAACACCAGGTTCTCCGTGTATTCCCATCCCAATTTCAATTTCACTCTCTGAAATTTCAAAAGTTGGTGTTCCAGCCTGAGGCACAGTGCAGGAAGAAAGAGCAACTCCTATTGATCTCGAATTAGCGGAAGCTAACTTTGTAACTTCAACCACTTCTTCAAGAGATAAATTATTAGATGCTGCAGCACCGGCTATCTTCAAGACAAACACTAGGCCAGCAACTCCCCTCCTTTTATCTTTTTCATGCGGTTCTGCACTAGCAATGTCGTCAGATACTATAACTTGTTCAACTTTTATTCCTTCAGCTTCAGCAAATTCAGACGCCATTTGGAAATTCATTACGTCTCCACCGTAATTTCCAACAATGCAAACAACACCATTCCCAGAGTTTGCAATTTTGATCGCTTCAAGCATTGGGTTCATATCTGGAGAAGAAAAAACATCACCTACTGCGCATGCATCCAATAATCCATGACCAACATATCCAGCAAAAATAGGAGTATGACCAAACCCTCCTCCTGAGACGACGCCTACTCTGGAGTCGCTAGGAACTGGTTTACACAAAACTCTACTCGTTTCGCCTGATAATTTGTAAATGTTTGGCTCAGCCAACACCATACCACTGAGACATTCATCTACGTAATTTTCTGGTTTATTGATTAATTTCTTCATTTCCACTCCAAAGCTTCTTCTGTTTCATCCTTATGTTATAAAAATTGAGTGATTTTGGCAATAAGATTTAGGCTTTTTGAAAATATTTGTGCAGGAAAAATATAATTGCCAGCGCTTGTGCCTATCATCAGAGATTCGGCTTAAAATGCAACGATTAAGTATTGTTTTACGTTTCTAAAAGAATTAGAGTAAAGGAAATATAAGTTTTTTGGGTATAAAAATATGGCAAAAAAAAGACTAGCGGTTCAAATTGGTCAGGGGACATCTTTACGAAGTGGAAACTATACAAGGGCAGCTTCCAGGGCTGTGGAAGATGCCATAAGACACAACTTTTTGTCTATAGCACAAGCTTTCAACTTTCCAAGAGATTCAATGATTATTGATGTTGAAATTGGTATACAGGAGCCTGACAAAGTCGATAAACAAATTATTGCGGATGTTCTGCCGTATGGAAATGTAAACGTAATTGTTAGAAAAGGTGGAATAGATATTCCTATTCCTGAGGAAAAAGGAAAAACTATTTCGGCAAATGCGGCAGTGGTGGTATATTTTGATATGGAGCTTGCCTGATGAAACGAATTATTCTTGAATTAGGAACTGGAAATGACCTCTATGGCGAGGACTACACGAAAGCTGCGTGCAGAGCAGTTCAAGATGCAATACATCATAGCTCTCTAATTTTGCTTGCAACACTAGAAATGGACTTCAAAAAAATGTTCGTGAATGTAAAAATTGGAGTTCAATCGCCTGATAAAGTAGATAAAGATATTGTTGCCCAAAGTCTCCCCCATGGGAACATTACAGTTGAACCAGTATTTGGAGGTCTTAATTTAATAGATAGCCAGAACAGTGTAGCTTCAGCTGGCTATGGGAACGTAAGCGTTATCGCTACAGCAGCAATTGAAGTCTTTTATGACATAGATCAATCTAAATGGAAACTATCTTAAAAAAACTCTTTGCAAATTCAAATTGCGGCGCCGTCTTCAATTGAAAACAAGCAAAAATCCGCCCCCTCTACTACAAGATGACATACATCACCGATGCTAAGATTTATATCAAGTCCGACCTTAGCCCTTATCCTGGTTGACTCAACCTCTACTTCGAGAAGGGTTTCTCCACCAAGAAGCTGACTCGAAAAAATTTTCCCAGCCATGCTTCCCTTGATTTCTTCCTTAAAAACTTTGACTTTATCAGGCCGAATACCGGCTAACAATTTATTTGTTTGCGATTTTCGAACGGCTTGAGCCTTAGAAACGTCCAGATTAATTTGTATTCCCGCAAACTGTAGACCTAGATTGTCATTATTTTCGACAACATCACAAGTAAGCAGGGTCATTTGAGGCTCTCCCACGAAGGTTGCTACCCATGCGTTTGCAGGATTCTCATATATCTCCCTAGGCGTTCCAAATTGTTGTAAAACGCCCTCATGCATTACCGCCACTCTATCAGACATTGAAAGAGCCTCCAATTGATCGTGTGTAACATAGAGAGTGGTAATACCTAAATCAGCCTGCAGATGCTTGAGTTCACTTCGCATGCGCGCACGGAGTTTTGCATCAAGGTGCGCAATCGGTTCGTCGAAGAGAAAAACCTGCGGCTGTCGTACTATTGCACGTCCAATTGCAACACGCTGCTTTTGACCGCCACTCAACTCTTGAGGACGTCTTTTCAATAACGGATCAATCTCTAGAAGTTTAGCAGCTGCCAAAACTCTTTCTGAAATTTCAGACGGATTTACTTTTTGCCTTTTCAAAGGATTTGCAATATTATCAAAAACCGTTTTGTGAGGATAGAGAGCATAATTCTCGAATACCATAGCAATATCTCTATCCTTTGGGGCTTTGTCGTTTACCACGGTTCCGCCAAAAGAAATTGTTCCTGCTGAAATATGTTCTAAGCCAGCCAACATTCTCATAGTTGACGATTTTCCACATCCGGAGGGTCCTAGTATCGCCACAAACTCTCCATCTTTTATATCGAGGCTCAGATTTTTAACGGCTACAAAATTACCATAATCTTTGTAAACATTATCAATTTTTACAGCTACCATTATCAGCTCCTAAATTTCTTTCTTATTCTTTTACGGCACCCATAGTTAAGCCCGTAACCAGATATTTGCGCACTAGCAATCCCAATGGTATCATTGGAGCAGTCGTGATAACACCCGCTGCCATTATTTTACCCCAATCAATATTTTGAGGCTGTACAAGCTCAATTGTGGCGACAGGCAATGTCTTTGCCCCTCCGCTACCAATGATAGCTGAAAACAAATAGTCATTCCAAGCAAACAAGATACATAAAACTACGAAAGCTCCTACTCCAGGCGCTACTAACGGAACAATCGTCAAAAAAGCTTGGAACCTATTACATCCGTCAACTTGAGCAGCCTCTTCAATTGCGTACGGCACATTTTCAAAAAAACCTTTCAAAATCCAAATTGCAAATGGAAGATTAAAAGTAGTGAACGCCAGTATCAAACCGGGTAATGTTCCTATTAGGTCAAGAGATCTGAAAATAGCATAAAGCGGGACTATAACAACTACAATTGGAGCCATTCGGGTCGAAATGATCCAAAATAGCAGGTCCTTCTTACCTCGAAATTCCATCCGAGCAAGACCATAAGCCGCCATAGATCCTAAGGTAACGGCAATTAATGCTGAACCCAACGACGCTAGTAGACTATTTATCAAATACTCGCCAAAACCATTTTCAGAAAATAAGACAACATAATGTTTAAAAGTCGGACTAAAATCAAAAAACATAGTAACCCCAGCCCAGTCCCCTACCTCAGGAGTCTGAAATGCATCAATCAAATCTTTGACTGAGGCAAACAACATAATAACTAGTGGCAACAAAGTCCAAACTAGATACATTGCAAGGAAAACTGGCGTTATCCATTTGATAATAGTAAGAAATGTACTCGTCTCGTATGTAGCTATTTCTCTAGAAGCCATTCTCTCTACCTCCAACTAATCATCTGAAGCTGCCATAGCTTTTTTTCTCGCCGGGTCTTCAAAAATTCGGACTAATATAAGTCCAAGTATAATTGTGACAATTAGAAGAGTTAAGCCTATAGCTGCCCCTCGTCCCAATTTAAAAAACTTGAAAGAGACATCAAATAAATATACTGGCAAGATCTTAGTTGCGTCCCCAGGGCCACCCTTTGTCGTCGCCATGATGTGATCAATAAAACGAAAATTATCCATAAACCTCAGCAATATCGCTATAAGCAAAAATGGATAAATGTTGGGCAAAGTCACTGAGAAAAAATTTGTAACTGGGTCAGCACCATCTACCATATTGGCTTCCAGCTGATCTTGCGGCACCCTTTTCAAACCAGCTAACGTTATAAGCGTTATCAACGGCGTCCACTGCCATATATCGATCAAGATTACACCATATAGAGCTGTTTCGGGACGCGCAAGTATTGAAGCGCCTCCCAAAATACCCGAACTTTCGAATAACCAATGATACCAGCCAAATGTCGCATTATACATGTAAAACCATAAAAGACCCGCAACTATTGGCGATACCATCATGGGCATTAAAAATAATGTTATCAACACTTTTTCAAATCTAGAATTATGTAAAATTAGTGCCAGAACAACACCCATCAGTATCTCGAAGCTTAAGCAGATTCCTGAGTACTTCCCCAGGATTATCCAGCCGTCAAGATACTTGTCATCGGTCAACAATCTCGCATAGTTTTTTAAGCCTACCCACTTATCCTGAGCAGGACCAAGTTTAACTTTGTGAAGACTCATGTATATTATCCAAATGAATGGATAAATTGTAATACCCGCCAGCAAAACTATTGCTGGCGTCATTAAATACCAGTAAAATCTTTTCGAGGGAGGTTTATTGATTTTTACAGGAGTAGAGTTATCACTAACATACCCCCAGTCATCCTCTTGCAAAAAAGCAGAACCCGAACTTCTATTTTCAACACTCATGATTACATTTTCTAAATATTTAACTGTATGTCGGGCGCAGCAAACAATCGCAACGCCCGACAATTTTTAAAAGTTAATGCAAGTCATCAATCTGGTCTTTGATATTATTACATGCTTCTTCAGGCGATATTTGCCCTGCGACACACTGTTGTACTTCAGTTGTAACAATACTGTGATACTCATTCGCCTCAGGAACTTTTGGCCCAAGAACGAAATTAGGATCCTTAATACCAATATCATAAACTGCATCAAAAGTAAGAGCATTTGGCATTGAAGTAGGTCGATTCCTCGCTGCCTTGACTTCTGGACGCTCCATAACAGATTTACGAGTCGGCGTTCCACCGAGTCCTTTTAATACGTCAAATTGTAGATTTGAGGAACATGCATAAACGCAAAACATGTAAGCTGCTCTTTGCATATCTTCAGATGCGTTACCATTAATACCGATACCACCGATTCCGCAGTTTGTACCGTTTACAGAAGGACCTCCATTTACGATCCACTCAGGAGCACCCTTAGGACAAGGAGCATAAGCGGTCTTGCCACCAGCAGCCTTTGATGTCCCTTCATCTTCAATTGACGCACAAAATTCGTGATATTGAACTTGCATTGCAATATCTCCTGCCTGGTAAACTGTGTTTAACTGAAGGGTATCATTACCCAAATTGTCTGGATGAGATACGTCAGCCTGCTCTTTAAACTTTTTCATAAGTAGCACAGACTGTTCATCGCCCCAGTTGGATGGCGGAGGACTTTTGCTTCCTAACTTATCATCTATTTCCCAATCCAACCAACGACCGTGTGCAAAGAACATTCTCTGAACATCTAATTGTACCGTCCATGAGAATGATCCATGATGTTGCGCATAGCCATACGGAACGTCAGCTCCACCCTCACGCTTTTTCTTTAAAAATTCTGCAAAATCATGCACGTTTTTCCAAGTGGAGTTTTCGTTAAACTCCATTCGATACCCATATTCAGCTTCAAAATCCTTGGTGTTTTGTTCATAAACATCTTGCCGATAGAATGTGCAGGCGACCGCAGCGTCATAAGGTAATGCTATTAACCTATCTCGGTCATAGAATCTTCCACAGGCATCTAGAAAGTTCTCGAACCAAGCGCTAGCTCCATAACCCTCAGGGTCTTGCGGAAGCGTTTCGTCCGTAAGCATTGGCGTCATATCAGCATAGTAGTCGGCAAATGGTGATCCAATAGGCTTGTCTTGGACATAACTAACAGGATAATCAGCGTTACCAGACTGTAAATCAATTCCAACTTTTTGCTGAACGGTCGGAAGACCATCAGTCAACACCTCAACTTCTATGCCAGTCAAATCATAAAACTTTGAAATATTTTCCCGGATAGCAAATGATGGTGGTGTATTTTCCGACATAAAAACTAATTTTGAACCAGCATATTGCTTCCACTTTGCATCATCACTTGATGCGGCCTGAACTGGAGTTTTCATAATCGTGGAGTTCAAGCCTACTGATAATGCTCCTACTCCCAACGCTGCAGAGGCTCCACCACCCAATTCTAAAAATTTTCTTCTATTCACAGTTTTGTAAATTGCATTCTTTGGTACATAGAACATATAATTCTCCCTTTTTGATCAAATTTTACACTTTTTTTTTTTTTTGTGAAACTCTCTTTTTATTTTTACATATACCTTGTTTGAGTTTATCTTTTTATTGTAAATCTGGACATTTTTATCGTTTCACAAAAATTTACTCTCCTCAGTCATCTCACTACAAATTATAACTTATAAAGCATGACTTTTAATGTTACACTAAAAAAGTTGTTTATTGCAAATTAAAAACGACCATGCAGAACTCTAGCCAAAAGAAAACTAATTATTTTACTCAACATTGAATTTTGACTTGGTTTAACTCTTAGCTTCTGCATCAAAAAGAATCCAACAGTATTTGTGGTCACAAATTTCCACCGATTTGTTAAACAAAGTGAGCATCTTTTTTAACAAGTTTAACAAGATTAATATGTCTTTTCTCATTTACGCTCAAAAATCTGTACGCTCAAAAACCTGGGACAATTTTATTCGAAACAATGAAGAGTTCAGATAATTCTAAGTGTACAATAAACTACTGAAAGTTCAAATTCATCAACTTTTTTTAACCCAAACAAGTATTGTTTAAAAATAAAAGCTGTTGAGGTAGCTAAAAAATCAAATGTCGCCGCTTTAAACAAAATTAAGCCCGAATTAATAATGACGATAGGCAAACTTATTGATCGAATCTCTTAGATCACGTAAACCGTCATTTGATCGAATATTATACAGCCGTCAAAAATAAGTAGCGCAAATAGAAAGCTCAACTGCCAAAAAATTGATGTAATATTGTTCAGGGACAAATATAACTTCAAAAAAAATTTGTACTGATCCTAATTCTATGTACCGAACAGCGGGCTTACTCAAGCGAATCTAATTGCCCCTCAACAAGTTGTTCTCTTATTGCGCGCCTTCTATCACTCGATATTTTTTTAAGTATATCTAAAATTGTTTATTGCCAATTATTGCCAATTATATAGACTATACTGAAATTTTTATAAAGTTTAATACTGACTTAGTTTTGACATTCATTAAATCTAACTTTTTTCACTATTTTTTTGAAAAATACTTCTCTCTACTAAAACAAAGAGCCTAGAGTGCTGACTATTTTTTTTGTCGCATAATTGGAAAAAATTTACTCAACTTTTACGCAATAGAAAAACTAATATTAATTTTACAAAGTTTAAAAACTATGCAAGACACTACCGAAGTGATTCTAATCTTCCACCAAGATAAACTAAACATTTTTTTTGTCAGCACATAACACAAAAACACTTAAGCACTAAAGCTTCAGGGAACCCCAATCATAGAAATTCGTTTACTCACAAAACACCACACTCTTAGTAATGCTACTAAAGAATTTTAAGTGCTAGGCTAAGAAAAAATATATTGTGAAGTGTTACAATTCAGACATATTTTACTTTTAGAGCTATAGCTCATCTCATTAACGTTCGAAGTCTTCGCTGTCGTTTGCTTTTAAAGAAGCTCTATCGGTATATGTTCCAAGAAAAAATTTCTTTCATAAAATGCTTTTAATTGTTAGCGAGCTAAGAGAGAATGATAAAATAAAATTCTGTGAATGGTGAAAAAAAGTGAACAGCTGCGAAATGAAAATAGTAATCTTAATATGTAGCTTTTTCTTTACTTCTATTTCAAAAGCAAATTCTTTTGTCGAGCCTACTGTAATAATATCAGATGCCGTCATCAGAGTTATGAGTCAAAAATCAAAATCGGCTGCTGGATATATGACAATAACTAATTTCGGAAAATCAGATGAAACACTAATTGGAGTAGAAACGACCCTGGGAACTGCTATGTTACACACGTCGATAGAAGACTCATCGGGAATCACAATCATGATTCATGCAAAAAAAATCGAAATCCCAAGTAGTAATGCAATACAATTTAAACCGGGTTCTTATCATATTATGTTTTTAAACCTCACTAAAGATTTCAAAATTGGTGATAAAATCCCAGTCACCCTCCTATTCAAAAATAAAAGCAGTATTGCTTTAGATTTTAACGTCACTAGCCTTATCCAGAAAAGTAAATCCGATGAAACTTCAAGAGATTTTAATCACAAACATTAAGGTAATAATTAAAAGATTTTTTAAGCTACTGCTAACTAAAATTAGTTCAACAAGTTAACAAATTGCTAAAATTAAGTATCTTCTGAATAACAATTAACCGGATATATTGGATGAATAACAGCAAAATAATTCAAGACGGAATAGACATTCAAAATACAGGAAATGTTTCTGCGTTCCTTTCGTTACAATTTATTAATAATACAGAGATGTCTTTTACCTATAAACTTGTCTTCCCGCAGGAATGCGCCAACCCCTTTGGATTTGTTCAAGGAGGCATGATAACAGCAGCTCTCGACGAAGCAACTTCACTGACAGCTGTTATTTCAAGTAAGAGCAAATTTATTCCTAATTCCACCGATATACATACTACCTTTCATCGCCCAGTTTCAATCGGCGAAGCAATTGCTGTCGCTAAAATTGTAAGACTTGGTCGAAAAGTAGTATCGATAGAAGGCAAACTATATTCTTGGGATAATAAACTCTCTGCAACTCTTCTTCACACTGCCCTTCTTAACCCTAAATGAAAGTAGATTTTCCATTCTTAAACGGAACCTATTTTCACAAAAACTGACTGTTCCTCCCAAACCTAGGACTCAACTTGAACAGTCCTTTGAAGAAAAAGAAGATGAAAAGTAATCATAAAAAATACAAAACATGCTCCCATAATCATTGTAATTGAAGGCTTTTCACCAACTCCTAACCAAACCCAAAAAGGACCAAAAACCATTTCTAATAGCATTAACAGGCTAACTATTGCTGAGGTAGTATATCTTGGAGCCAAGCTCAATAATAAAAAAGACAAGGGTAAAATAAAAAATCCCATTGAGAACACAGTCCATAATGGTGCTAAAAATAAATCGTCGACTTCGCTCAGTGATAGCCCCAGCACACCGCTAAAAAAAGCTCCAATCGCAATCGCAGGTACAAGACCAAGATCCCGGTACTTTCGCGCCAATGTAAAAACTGCCGCCAAGCATATAGCAGTCACAAGGCCATAGAAAGCTCCAAGCAGAACTGAACCAGAGGGTTTCCCAATGGCGTTGCCACCATCACCGACAACTACGGCGACACCAATCATGGTTAAAAGTATCGAAACCCAGGCCATTATACCTTGCTGCTCTCTCATCAAGACCTTTGAAAAAATCGCCGAGAACATCGGAATAGTGGCTACTGCCGTTAGCACAACTGTAACCGACGTTTCTTGCACTCCTAACGTAAATGTAACTGAGTTTAAGGAGCAAAGTAAAATAACGCAAATGCCCTGAAAAGTTATCAAATTTTTTAATTCTCGCCTTGAGTAAAAAAAAATTAACCAAATTATAAATAATGAAGGCCCCATTAGAAGCCCACGCCATGCCATTAATGGCCAACTGGACAACGATGACAGTCTCATCAACATCGTGTCAGGCGTTAAAATGAGGACACCTACTAAAGCTATCAAAACTCCAAAACCTTGCGGGTTTTTTAAAAAACTACTTTGCATTCTGAATATAATCTTAGAAAATAACATTTTTGAAACTATTCCTTTTGGCGTGAATACTTGACACTACATTCGACTTTATGAATGTTTGACAAATTAGATACACCTGAGTAATTATATTTTAGTTTAAGACTTGTTGCTATCACAAATAGTGCAAGTTACATTGGTAATAAAGGGATATTTAATGGTTTACTCAAGTCAAATTTGTGAAGCATGCCTACCAGATGCACCACCCGCCTCCAATCAAGAAACAAAAAAATTTTTACAGGAAAGCAAAGGCTGGATCCTTTCTAATGATGTAGACTTCAAGCAATTAAAAAAAATATATAAAACAAAAGACTTTGTAGATTCTCAAAGATTTGCAAACCTAGTTACAGAGCTAGCTGAAAGCGAAGGCCATCACCCTTCAATATTAATAGAGTATGGAAAAGTGACAATTAGATGGTGGAGCCAAAAAATCAATTCAATTCACAGGAATGATCTTATTATGTCTGCAAAGACTGATAAACTGTACGATCAACTGTCATAATAGCATCAAGGACTTTAGTGCCTCAAAAAGATTTCATCTTATCGGAATACCGCTTTCTCATGTAAATAGGAACATGCAATGCCTAAGGATACATTGAAAGTCTCCATTCTTCAAATGCAATCGAGTTGGTCAAGAGAAGAGAATATTTGCTCTATAAAGCAAGCGGCAAAGAATGCAAAAGACTGCGATCTTCTTGCTTTACCTGAAATGGCAGGATTGATGAACCAAAACCGCCAAAAGCTGCAGAAAATTTTGAAATCGACTGACGAAGAGCCTTTCATATTAGAATGCCAATCATTAGCAAAGAAATATTCTATTTGGATACATAGTGGTTCTTGTCCGGTGGTAGAATGTGGACGATTTCTAAATAGAACTGTTGTGATAAATCCATTAGGAAAAATTGCTTGCACATACGATAAAATCCATCTTTTTGATGTCAATTTATCAAGAAAAATAAACTTTAAAGAATCTGCCTTTTATTCACCTGGGCGAACAGGATCAGTGGTTATAACTCCTTGGGGGAAATGGGGTATGACAATATGTTATGACGTAAGGTTTCCAACACTTTTTAGCACTTATTCACGCGAGAATGTGAGTATAATTTTTGTTCCATCGGCTTTTACAGTGGAAACGGGTAAAGCTCATTGGGAAGTTTTACTGAAAGCTAGAGCAATTGAGAACTCCGCCTGGATTATAGCTCCAGCGCAAGTTGGTTGCCACAAAGATGGTCGGAAAACATACGGGCATTCTTTAGTAGTAAACCCTAACGGTGAGGTGGTTTTGAATCTAGGTGCTGAAAAATGCCAGATTAACTATGAAATTAACTTTAAAAAATTTGCCAAAACTGAGGCCACTTATTTGGTTGATTAAATCAATAATAATCAAAACTAATACTGATTTTTTATCACTTTAAATATGAATGCAAAAATAAGCCTTACAATTCTTCGGTTCTTATTATCAATATAGATACGGTTCGTTCGCCATAAATTATAAAATAAATAGACTAATTATGCTGTGTCTTATAAAGTTTAATTATTGAGTATTATTATTAAACGAAAATAGCCATAAGGCGTGTAAATGGGAACTAAAGAACGAAAAACCATGCTGGTAACAGGTGCAAGCGCTGGAATAGGCGCTGCTACAGCGATGCTTGCCGCCGAAATAGGCTATGACCTTGGAATTCATTATAATACTGATTTACTTGGCGCAAAAAGAAGTCAAAAAGTCTGCGAGGGCCATGGTGCCCAAACTATACTTCTCCAGGGTAATGTTTCCTCCGATGAAGACATTAAAGAAATATTTTGTTTGTTTGATAAAAAATTTGAAAAATTAGACGTGCTAGTAAATAATGCAGGTATTGTTGATAAGACTGCTCGCCTCGACGAAATGACTAGCACCAGAATAAAAAATATGGTCTCTATCAACTTAATCGGGGCAATGCTTGTCGCAAAAGAGGCCGTCCAGAGAATGTCTACAAGGAATAAAGGTAGTGGTGGAAACATAGTAAATATTTCTTCCGCCGCTGCCAAATTAGGGTCAGCTGGTCAGTACATTGATTACGCAGTCACAAAGGCAGGACTTGATTTGTTTACAAAGGGTCTTGCCGAAGAAGTAGCTACAGAAGGTATTAGAGTTAATGCTGTCCGCCCAGGTATCATTGAAACAGAGATACATGCGAAAGGGGGACTGCCGAATCGGACAAAAACAATGGCGCCAAAAGTACCAATGAGAAGATCTGGGACTGCCAAAGAGGTTGCTGAAGCTATTTTATTTTTGAGTTCACAAAAAGCTAGCTATATTACAGGTACAATAATAGACGTTGCAGGAGGGAGGTAAGGCTTGCAAAGTTCTCGAACGGCAGTATCAAAGCTTATTTAAATGCCAAAAGCAATTTATAATCTGCTCAATCGATCAAGACTTTTAGGTACGAGAAACTTCAACCTTTTGTTCCTGAATAGGCAAATGAATTATACCCGCAAAAATTGCAAGGAATACATCAATCAACCAGACAAAAGTATAATCATTTGACAACATAAAGAAATAACCTCCCAAATAGGCTCCAAGAAAACCCCCTATTTGATGAGAGAATAGCGCAAATCCAAAAAGTGTTGCCATATATTTTGGTCCAAACATTAGACCGACTAAGGACGCAGTAGGCGGAACCGTCGACAAATATGTAAAGCCTAATGCCGCCGAAAATAACAATAATGAAACTACATCCTGGGGACTCAACAGGAACAAAATGACTATCACTGCCCTTGAAAAATAAATATATGACAAAAGTAACGTCATACTTCTTTTAGAAATATACCAACCAGCAAATAGGCTTCCTAAAACATTAAAAAACCCAATAATCGCTAGAGACCAGCCAGATACATTGAGGCTAAGGCCACAACTTGCAATAACTCCCGGCATATGGGTAATGATAAATGACACATGAAAGCCACAAACAAAAAAACCTAAAACTAAGAGTATGTAGCTTGGAGTTCGCCTCGCCAGATTCAATGTACGAACTAATGAAAGAGAGCCAAAATCTCTTTCAGAGCTTTCACTGCTAAATCGAGACCTGAGAATGTAGCAAAACGGTATTGTAAAAAATAAAAGTATACAAAGCGAATATATACTGGTCTGCCAACCAAACTTAACTATCAAAAGACCTGCCAACGGCGCAAAGAGAAATTGCCCAACCGATCCCCCTGCGTTGATGAAACCAAACGCAAGACCTGAACTCTCGCGAGGTACAATTTTATTAACAGCCGACATGACTACTGGTAAGCCTGCGATCCCAGATCCTCCCGCAGACAAAATTCCAACCGAAATAATCAATAGAATTACATTTTCAGAGATAGGAATCATCAAGCAGCCTATTATGGATAAAATTACTCCAAGCAACAATGTTTTCCCAGATCCAAATTTATCAGCTAAAATTCCAGCGACGGGAGTTATTGCTCCGTTAACTAATTGCCCAACAGCGAAAGCGAGACTGATTTGAAGGTAGTCTAATGACTTCCATAAATTTATTCCTTCTATCGATAGGGGTATAGTCTGTCTTCCTCCGAAAACTACGGAAATGATTGCTCCTGCCGAAAATATAATAAAGAAATATTTTTTCATCAGTTGGGTTAACGTCCTACCTTGTTAAAACTAGTGAAGTCTTTATAAAGCTTAAAATTTCATAAGGTAATCAACGGGAAGTCTTTTAGCTTGCAACTTTTTAAAACCTCCAAGCTCGGGGAGGTTGATCACAAAACCTGCACCCAGGATGTTTTTTGCCTCAAAGCGTTGAATAAGCTCGATTGCTGCCAGAGCTGTTCCACCAGTAGCTAATAGATCGTCTACAATAAGAATATTAGTGGCATCATCCAGTGCATCCCGATGAATGTGCATTTCAGTTTGTCCATATTCTAAGTCATATTCAACGGAATAGGTATCATACGGCAACTTGTTCGGCTTTCTAAGAGGCACAAAAGCGGCTCCCAGACAATGCGCCATAGCACCCGCAAAAATAAATCCTCTTGATTCTATACCCACTATTACGTCTACTTCGGCATTTTCCCATGGTTTCGACATATCTTGAATAACCTTTGAGAAAAGTTCTCTGCTTTGGAGCAAAGGTGTTATGTCTCTAAACTTTATCCCTTTTATAGGATAGTCTAATATTGTTCTAACATACTGCTTCATTGATCAACATTTCTATTACTCACAAATTTTTTGTACCTATTGGTACTCATTGAACTTACAAAAACAGTCAGAAAAAAGGGCCCCAATTATATGTTTCTCTTATAGCTAACAACATTTAAATTTATCAGTAAAGTATATATTTGTTTGAGACAACGCAACTAGTAAGGAGAGTAAAGATTTTTGGTTTGAAAACAAATTTTTATGGTATAAGTTATGTGGTTACTCTAGCTTGACCTTTCGGCGAATAGGTCAACATACCTTTAACTTTAATTTTATTTAGAAATTTAGTATGATCAATAGGAACAGGTGAAGATATAAAAAACGTCGTTATTAGCAGTATATTAATTTTATGCGCTACTCTTTTTTTTGTTATAAATGATGCAACAATCAAGCATCTCTCCACACAATCAATAAAATTCTACCACTACGTCTTTTACGGTACACCAACTTATTTATCGATCCCGATATTTTTAGTTCTCAAGGGAACACTAAAACAACAGTTATACACAAAACACTTAAAAATTCCATTAATTAGGGGACTACTTTTTGTACCACTACCATTCATCGCTTTTATTTCTTTACAAAATATTACCCTTCCTGAATTTACCACTCTAAATATGTCCTCACCCATATTTTCAATAATTCTGTCTCTGTTAATCTTAAAAGAAAAATTCAATATTTACTTAGGGCTATCAGTAATAGTCGGACTTATAGGCGTCGCTCTGGTAATTCAACCTGGATTCGGTGCATTTAACAAATTTTTCTTACTCGTATTACTTGGAGCTTTTTTAATTTCTGGAGCGAATTTGATTGTAAACAAATTCAATAAGGAAGTGAGCCCCTTGGGATATTTTATTTATGGTGGCTTTTTTGTTCACCTAACGTGTGCTGTACTTTTTATTGCTGACCCAATCTTTCTCAGATTTTCTGAGATGATACTTATATTCATCGCCTCTCTTTTTGTTAATTCGGCTGTCTTACTGATAGGAATCGCTTTTCAGTTAGCTCAAAGGCACTATGCCTCAATTAGCTGCCTAATTTATATACAAATTCTTTGGTCATCACTTGTTGGACTCATTATTTTTGAGGAATATCTAACGATAGCGTCTTGGGCAGGGGTATCTTTGATATTGCTAAGTGCTATTTTAGCTATACCCGCACAAAGACATCAAGTCAGACGTAAAAACTAATTAAACTAGAATTCAAGCTTACGAGTTCAAATTATCAAAATAGTTCGGATTAATTAGGTTTATGAGAACAAGATTATTAAGTTTTGAACTAACAAAGACCTTCTTAACTTTAATAGATGAACCTTCTTCCAATGAAGATGTCACAACATAGAGTATAAGCTGTGATAACAATCACCTTAAAGTTACGCTACTAACCATTTTGTAAAATTTACGCCACTAGTGTAAGTCTACTGGCTAGACCTCATCCTCTAAAGTCACAAAGCCATGCGTCCCGCAATTCGGGCAATAAAATCTTCTACTCGAAATATCGTACAATTTTTTCATCACAGCATAAGTCCAATAAAACTTGCACTCGTTACAAGTGATGTGAAAAATATATTCTAAATGAGCCGAAAATTTCATCTGAGACCTCTCACGTTGTGGAGTTATTAAAAAAGCGTAATTAATTCTGAAACCTTTACAAGTAAAATGTTGTCAAAAAAAAGCATAGTTGTCTGGCGTTGCGATTTTCCTTAATTTTAAATGTTGCTTAAAGAAGCTTTCCATACACTTTTCATACTATGGAAAATTCTTGCCATGATTTAACAACAGATGCTTTAAAAATTTATTAACTCATTCAAGCCAAAAAAACTATTTTATAGAAATCTCAGAACAAACAATAATTTTTATTTCGTCATCAAGTTTTCCTTTTACCTTTTCCATAAACTCAAGTACCGTATCCGAATTGTTATGCACTTCCATAGCTTCATCTGATAAAAAACGCTCATAAGTTACGAATATATTCGGTTTATCGATGTCTTTTGCGACAAAGAAATTTATCGTGTCGGGTTCATTAAGCTTAACGTTGTCAGACACTTTTAAAAGTGCCTCTTCAACAAAAGAAATTTGATCCTTCTTAGCTTTAATAATAGCGTTTATTGTCGGCATAATTAAATTCTCCTTCTAAAAGTAACTTTTTTGTTTACCAAAGAATCAGTGACTGAGCATAATGGTATCTACTCTTTTGTACGGCGTTAAGCTTTTATTCAAACGAAATATTAAAATATGGATTGGAAATCATAAAGAAAAGTATTAAACAATATAGAGTGACTAATTTCAAAATTATTGTCATTTCGATAGAGGCTATATCGCTAATAAAAATTTAATTGTCGTTGGTTATAATGGTCACAAAGAAAAACCTAGAAAACTCTGCACTTATTTTAGTAGATATTCAAAACGATTTTTGTGAAGGCGGTAAACTAGCTGTACCTAAATCGAATGAAATTATTTCAAAGGTCAATAGACTTCAGACTTTTTTTAATACTGTCATTCTTACCCAGGACTGGCACCCTAGAGATCATTCCTCCTTTGCCTCTAACCAAGGTTTAAAAGAATTCAGCAAAATCAGAAAAAGCTATGGCGATCAGACTATGTGGCCCATTCACTGTGTCCAAAAATCATGGGGGTCAGCTTTTCACCCAGACTTGTACATCGGGAAGGCACAACTGATTTTAAGAAAGGGATTCAGAAAAGAAATCGATAGTTATTCAGCATTTTTTGAGAATGACAAAACTACAGCTACCGGGCTGGCTGGTTATCTCAAGGAAATCAATATCGAACACCTTTTCATCTGTGGGTTAGCTTTCGATTACTGCGTTCTCTACTCATCACTAGACGCTATCAAGTTAAATTTTTCAGTCTCAGTAGTTATGAATTGTTGTCGCTCAATAGATCTTGAAAATTCTCATCAAAAAGCTTTGCAGGCAATGAGAAGCGCCAACATTAGTATCTTGGACTCCTTTCCTGAATAAGAGCATAAATTAGAATATATATATTTTGTAAATAAGAAACTAAATTTTAAATCAAAAGGAAACTTATAAATGAATTTCACCAAACCGAGTAAAACAGATATCGAAGAAATAGTAGCTGGCTTTAATATGTCCTTATCGTCTAACGAAATCGACGCATTTCACAAGGTAATGCAGGAGACCGTTGATCAATACTTGAAGATTGATCAGATGGAAGATTGCATACCTCAAGTAAAATATCCCGAACGGAGCTACAAACTAGTAGAAGAGAAAGATAATCAATATAATGCCTGGTATCTAAAAACCGAAATTAAGGGCTCAGAAACAGGAGCTCTTCAGGGAAAGACTGTTGCTATAAAAGATAACGTTTGCATGGCTGATATCCCAATGATGAACGGATCTAGCACTTTAGAGGGCTATGTGCCTGATCTTGATGCTACAATTGTAACCAGGCTTCTCGACGCCGGAGCATCAATAGTTGGTAAATCGCATTGCGAATGCTTTTGTTTATCTGGAGGCAGCCATACCAACTCCACTGGATTTGTCCACAACCCTCACAAGCACGGATATTCTGCTGGTGGTTCCTCTTCAGGCTCTGGAGCACTGGTTGGTGGAAAAGAGGTAGATATCGCTATCGGCGGGGACCAAGGCGGATCTATTAGAATTCCCGCATCTTATAGCGGCTGCTATGGGATGAAGCCATCTCACGGCTTAGTTCCGTATAGTGGAATAATGCCGATTGAGACAACAATAGATCATACGGGTCCAATGACTCAGAATGTTTTAGATAATGCCAAAACTTTGGAAGCTATTTCTGGCATTGATGGCCTAGATCCGCGCCAATATCGGGTAAAAACACAATTATACTCTGAATTTGTAGATAAAGGATGCTCTGGACTGAAAATAGGTATTCTAAAAGAGGGCTTTGGAAAAAGTAATTCAGAAAAAGACGTTGATAAAAAAGTAATAGAGGCATCAGAAGTATTTTCTAAAATGGGAGCTCAGGTGAGCGAAGTTTCGATTCCATGGCATGACAAAGGTCCTTCAATTTGGACACCGATAGCACTGGATGGACTTACAAATCAGATGATGAATGGGAACGGAATGGGAACTGGTTGGAAAGGCCTGTACACCAATTCTCTGCTAGATTTCCATTCAAATTGGATAAATCGAGCTGACGAACTTTCAGATACCTTAAAGATTTCTATGTTTGTTGGCCAATACTATTTAAAAAATCATGCCGGTTTTTATTACGCTAAAGCTCAAAACCTTGCAAGAAAATTGACACAAAAATATGACGATGCACTTAAAAAATTCGATTTATTACTCATGCCGACATTACCGCTTAAGGCAACAACCCTACCTGCTGAAGGAGCTATTTTACAAGAAAGGTGTGACAGAGCTTTTGAAATGCTTTCAAACACATGTCCCTTCGATGTATCGGGTCATCCAGCAATGTCTGTGCCATGCGGCTTTTCAGAAGGTCTGCCTGTGGGAATGATGCTTGTTGCAAACCACTTTGAAGAGTCAAAAATTTATCAGGCAGCAGGAGCTTTTGAAAACTATAAAGATTGGGAAAAAATGTGAAATAATTTTTTCCTCTTCGGTATGGCTTGCAAGCAAAGACATTGAATTTCAAGCCATACCAGTAACCTAAAAAAATTTATCTACATATGACCTTACCAGAGACTTGATCATCAAGTCTTTGAGCGAAGCGTAAAATAATATCTGACCATATTGACATAATGAATTGTAGAAAATTGATAACTTTATTTAAACTCGTGCCATTTATTAATTGTTAGGTGAACGCTGCTTGTAACTAATTATTTTACCAAAATCCCATTCCGATAAGTTTCAATAGTTTGGATTGACCCATCAGATGCAAAATACTTCCAAATACCCTCTTTTTTATCATCTTTATAATTTATTTCTTCAAGAATCCTTCCATTTTCGTCATACGATTCCCAAAGTCCTTCTTTACGACCATTCTTAAACCTTTCTAGTGAAGATAATTTACCATTGCTATAAAAAGTCCTGAAAATACCTTCCTCCAATCCAAGAATGTAGGTGCCCTCTGACATTAAGTTTCCATTCTCATAATAAAACTGCCATAGGCCGTTCTCCTTTCCTTTAGCATAAACGATTTTTTCTCTCACTTGACCATTTGGATGATAAAATGTCCAAACTTCATCCTCCAAGCCGTTTGAAAAATAACCACTAGAAAAAACATGCCCATTAGTGTAAAAAGATTTGAAAAACCCGTGTTCGACCCCCTCTAAATAATTTTCAATATATCGTAAGTTTCCGTCATCATCAAAAAATTTCCAAGCTCCAGTTTTTTTCCCATAGATGAGTTTTCCTGAGGCTGTGCCTGAAACTTCACCTGAGAACGGATTTTTGTCATCAATTTTAGAATAAACTCCATTATTATCATTCAAATTTTTCCACAAAGTTTCTGACTGAAGGGATGATACTGAGATCAGTAGAGTTACAAATGACAAGTAAAAACTAGGGTTTTTTTTCATATTTTTCAGCGTAGTCTGTGATGGTTCTTTTGAGAAGACAAAATTTCATTTTTTATAAATTTAACTTGGTGCTTGTAGTTAAAAAAGACAAAAGAAAAAAACAAATATTCTAGTCAAACAAAAACTTTGAATTTTTCGAAAATTGTGGTTGTATTTGAACCAAACTAAACAAAAAGAATCTAGCTGAATAAATGAAAGAATCTCAAATTAAGTTTCTATTCCGATTGTTTAAAACAGCTGTTGCAGCTGCTGACCCATTAAAGGTTCTACCAAATTTTTTACCCAAATATCCCGGCGGTAAAGTTGTGGTAGTAGGAGCCGGAAAAGCGTCAGCCAGAATGGCAGAAGCTGTTGAGAACACTTGGGGTCCCAGCAATGGATTAATAATTACCCAAGCTGGATATGGACGCCCACTAAATAATTCACTGGAGTTAATTGAGGGCTCACATCCTATTCCCAACATCGATTGCTTCAATGCCACCACAAAAATAATTCAAATGTTAAAAAATTTGCACGAAAATGATTTTGTTCTTTCCTTAATATCGGGAGGAGGCTCAGCGCTACTTTGCTTACCACACCCAAACATATCGTTTAAAGAGAAGCAGCAAGTTCATAGGTCACTTCTAAGCTCAAATGCAACAATAAAAGAAATAAATGTTGTAAGAAAGCACTTATCTGGCGTAAAAGGCGGACAATTAGCTAAAGCCGCTTTTCCTGCCAAACTGTTAAACTTATTAATATCCGACGTGCCTGGAGACGACTTGGCGGACATAGCATCAGGACCTACCGTGGGAGAGTTGTCCACGCCATTTCATGCAATCGCAATTCTAAATAAGTATAATATTGTCATTCCTGACCGAGCAAGAGAAGTACTGCTAAATGGTTCACAGGTTCTTGAACCTTCAGATGCTGCCTTGCGTAATGTAAAAAACAAAGTTATTTCGACCCCACTTATATCTTTGCGAGCTGCAGCATCGGCTGTAGATAGAAAAACCACAAGAGTTAGAATCTTGAGTGATCTGATAGAAGGAGAAGCTCGTGAAGAGGGAGTACGGCACGCCAAACTTGCTAAAGAAATACAGTATACTTTAAAGTCGCATGATAAGCCTGTAGTGATGATTTCAGGAGGAGAATGCACAGTGTCATTAACTGGCAAGGGCTGGGGCGGACCGAACGCAGAATTCGTACTTAGCGCTATAGTCGAGCTCGCAGGACAAAAAGGAATTTATTTGATGGCGTGTGATACTGACGGATCTGACGGTGCATCGCATGTAGCTGGGGCTTTTGCTACACCAACAACTTTAGAAAATGCACGTAAAATAGGTTTAAATCCGACTGAATTTCTAAAGACCAATGATAGCCACACCTTTTTTAAAAAAATGAACAGTCAAGTAATCAGTGGGCCGACATTGACAAATGTGAACGACTTTAGAGCTTTTTTAATCGAGTCAGTCTGAGTCTAGAATAGTCGTAAATGTATGATAAATTATCATTTTAAAAATTAACTTATTTAAAATGATAATTTAATGAATGTCTAAAGACTACAATTTTATAGGCTTTCGTTTCGGTTAATTTTTGTAGACAAATTTGTATCAAAATGTACTAATAATTCTTAACCTTTTCTGTTCATCATTAAAAAAAATGCTGTAAAAGTAAGGAAATTAAATGAGCCGTAATCTAATTGTTGCTTCAGGACAAATGGGACCAATACAAAAAACTGAAAGTAGAACCTCAACAACCAAACGACTTCTAGAACTTATGAAAGAAGCAAAGGCTCGAGGAGCTGATTTTCTAGTTTATCCCGAACTAGCGTTAACTACATTTTTTCCTCGGTGGCAAATTACAGACCAAAAAGAACTTGAGTCCTATTACGAGACTATGATGCCTAATAATGTTACTTTACCTCTTTTTGAGGAAGCCAAAAAATTAGAAATTGGTTTTTATATGGGGTATGCAGAATTAGCTATTGAGAGTGGAAAAAAACGCTATTTCAATACATCAATTCTGGTAAATTCTTCAGGCCAAATAATTGGAAAGTATCGTAAGATTCATTTACCTGGGCATTCTGAACCAAAACCTAATAGAAAATTTCAACACCTTGAGAAAGCATACTTCGAGCCAGGAGATCTAGGCTTCCCAGTATACCGTGCTTTCAATGGTATTATCGGAATGGCAATATGCAATGATAGAAGATGGCCCGAAATGTATCGAGTTATGGGCTTGCAAGGCGTTGAATTAATTGCGCTCGGCTATAATACCCCGTTTGAACATGTACAAGATTTACGCGTTGATAGTCTCACATTATTTCACAACCATCTTTCTATGCAAGCAGGAGCCTATCACAATAGCAGTTGGGTAATTGGAACGGCAAAGTGCGGTAACGAGGAAGGCTCAAAAATGGGAGGGCAAAGCGTAATAATTGCCCCATCTGGAGAGATAGTCGCTCAATCTTGTACAGTTGAAGATGAGGTAATTACTAGCAAATGCGATCTCGATTTTGGAAAAATTTATAAAGAGACAGTGTTTAATTTCGCTAAACATCGGCGACCCGAACACTACCAACTTATTACAACTCAGGCTGGAGCAATACCTCCAAAGTAAATTAAAATTTATTTGAAGATGCTTCTGCAGCGAAAACTTTATCGCCTCACTTATTTTCGTGATAAACTAAATATCGGCTCAATCGTATAAAAACAAAGTGTTTTGTTACTTTTTTTAGCAATAAAAATGAAAATACTTTTTCCACACAACCGAAAAAATTACTAATCTGGATAATAGCAGGCCCCAGTAATTTAAAAGTTCTACCGTATTAGATCACATATGTACTAAGGAAATACAAAATTCTTCAACCTTGTCCAAAAAAATTTAGTGTTTCTATCACCCAGAGAATAAAAAACTAGATTTCTATTTACTTTTATATGTTTAAAAATGGTGTCCGCATTAAGACCATTAGTGATCGCAATCCCAAAATTAAAGAACTTCAAATCTACAATACGACATAGGTGAAAAAAATCTTAGACGCTAGAAAAAATCTGATTTGCCATACCATCCATTTCACCCTAGTTTTATAAATATTACGGCAAACAATATGTAATAAGTCTTTATATCGGACTTGAAAAGTTTCCCTCCAAATTCATATCATCATAATTTTTTATAATCAAAACTATGCGTCGATTTATAACCTTAAAAACGCTTTAATAGAGTTCCTTTACAAAAAACTAAACACAGAATCTTGAATTTATAAACTCCTGAATTTACCTCTAAAACTTTTTATTTTTAGCAATCATACATTTTCAACTGACTATTTTCCCTGAGATAATCGATCAAGAAAATTTTTGAGCTAAAAAAGTAACTACTATTTTCAACATAAAAATTGTTAAAGGCTTTTTGAACTTAAAGACCCAAGGATGCATAACTTTTCGCAACTCTTTCGATAGCAACCATCATAGCCGAAGTTCTCAAATCCCTGGTTTCCTTTCCAAGGTTCCATACCTTGCTAATTGTGCAGTATGCTGATCTCATAGTATCTTCTAATCCTGACCTAACCAAATCCAACTCAGATATGCCTCGCGTCGAATTAAAATAAAGGTCAGGTGGAAATGACTTTTCAGTCATTTTTTCTATACCCTCAATTAATGAAGAAATCTGCGACTCTTGAGCTCTCCTCTGGAGTCTTCCGAGTCTTATTCTACTCAAATTCTTTATCCACTCGAAATAGCTAACTGTTACTCCTCCGGCGTTTGCATATAAGTCTGGTATAACCGTAATACCTTTATCAAAAAGAATTTTGTCAGCTCTAGCCGAAATTGGACCGTTAGCAGCTTCAATAATCAGAGGAGCTTTTATATTTTTTGCATTAATACTTGTTATAGCTCTTTCCATTGCCGCAGGTATAAAAATGTCGACATAATTCTCAATTATACTTTTCGAGTTCTCAATGAACCCTTTAAATCCACAGACACCTCCAGTTTTATTCATGTGAACTTTTAAGTCTGCAACATTAATCCCCTCAAAATCTACAACTGCGCCATCACGTTCAAGAATGTGGGTGACTTTTACTTGATCTTCAGTCGATAAAAACAACGCCGCATGATACCCGACGTTTCCCAACCCCTGAACCATAACTGTTTTACCTTTTAGACCGTTAGTCAAACCAGTTTTATTTACATCAATTGGCGTATCAAAAAAAGCTTTAAGGGCGTACTGAACACCTCGTCCAGTTGCTTCAATCCTACCCGCAATTCCTCCTCTACCAACCGGTTTGCCAGTAACACAAGCCCAAGCATTCAAATCTGTTGGATTAAGCCTCCTAAATTCATCAGCCATCCAAGCCATTTCTCTTTCTCCTGTTCCTACGTCTGGGGCCGGCACGTTTTGAGACGGATGAATGAGATCTCTCTTTGCGAGCTCTTGAGTAAAACGTCGGGTTATCCTTTCCAATTCATCTTCAGACCACTGTCTTACATCTATGACAAGTCCACCCTTTGCGCCGCCAAAAGGGACGTCAACAAGAGCACATTTATAAGTCATCAAAGCTGCCAATGCCTCTACCTCAGATTGATTAACGCCAAGATCATATCTAATCCCCCCTTTTACAGGCTCAAAATGATCCGAGTGTACTGATCTGTAACCAGTAAAAGTATAAATTGATCCCCGAAGGCGAACACCAAAACGAACTACATAAGTTGAATTCGCAAGCATAATATGATTAGCTAGGTCGTTATCTAAAGTGTTTGAAGAGTCTGATTTCTGAAGCTGCAAGGCTGCATTCTTAAAATTTAACTCAACAGATGCAAGAAAGTTTTCTTCAGCCAATTCTAAAATCCTCTTAAATCAGAACCTTTTATTTTAGATAGTTATGTTATGTATTATAAAGTTACTGTTTAATTTTTTTTTTGTATTTCGTATTATTGCGTTTAAAAAATGAAATAGCAAATTATCTTGTTGTAAAATACTTATTATTTTCTATTCAAAAAACAAAAGAGAGATACTAATGGTCCACCCTACTTCTCAAAGAGAGGCGCAAATAGTGCTAAATAATTTTATTAACTCTGATTTGATTAATTATAAAAAGTTCAGAAGTTACGATTATGGACCTCAACATCGACACAACGTATCTTGTTTGTCCCCATATATAACTCACAGATTACTTTTCGAATTCAAAGTAATAAAACAAGTTTTAGAAGAATATCCCTACGAAAGTGTGCATAAATTCATAGATGAAATCTTTTGGAGAATCTATTGGAGAGGCTGGTTGGAGCAAAAACCAACCGTTTGGTCAGATTTTGTTAAAAATTATAATTCATTAGACTTTTCAGACGGTTATAGACAAGCTGTGAAAGGACAGACGCAGGTAGCCTGTTTTAATCACTGGATGCTCGAATTAAAGAGTAAAAACTATCTACATAATCACGCGAGAATGTGGTTCGCAAGTATATGGATTTTTACGTTAAGACTTCCTTGGGAACAAGGCGCTGCATTATTTCTCAAATACTTGCTTGATGGTGATTCTGCGTCAAATACTCTTAGTTGGAGGTGGGTAGGTGGACTGCATACAGTTGGAAAACATTACTTAGCTAACAAACAAAATATAGAGGAATTTAGCAATTTTAAAATTGAAGACGACGCATTGTCAACAAATGCAGCTGCTTTAACTGAAGAACAGCTTCATGAAAAAAGAAATAGCCTGTTACTTAAAGCGCATAATGGTTCTGGTAAAGTTTTAATAGCCTTTGAAAATGAGTTAAATTTAGAAAACCTTACTTGTAAATTTAAACAATATTCTGAAATAAAAGTACTTATTTTAGAAAACTCTGAAAGGCAAATCAAATTGAGTAGTAGTGTTTTAAATTTCAAAAAAAAATTAGCTCACAGCTTAACGGAGTCAATATCAAACATTACATTAATCAGCAATAGAGCGTTTGAAAAGCTAATTTTAATGAGATCAGACATTGATATCTTATACCCCGGAGTTGGAGAAAATTTAGATTACTTAGAAGCACTAAACAAAAGGCACGATATAAATTTTAGTTTTTTAACTCGCCGACAAGATACTTTTTGCCATAGATACTCAGGGAAAGGATATTTTAGCTTTAAAAAGAAAATACCCTCAATATTACACGACCTCGAATTAGCAAGATAGTTTTAGGCAGAGATTCTTGCTCCGTAAGAGCTCAAACGGAAAGATCAATCCATCCTATCGTTGAAATTTTTCTGAAGTCTGGAAAAAATTTTGCTATCATCTCTATTTGAAATTCTTTTAAGATCGACGTATTCTGTTCTCTCTGCAATAAAAATAAGAATGCCTTCTTTACAAACTGTTCCTTTGTCATTTTACCCTCTGTAAAATGATTGTGCACGCTGTCTGACACGTGCACTATATGCTTTGTGACCTCTTTTTTTGTCACGATAACTTCGTAACATTCGTGATTGATTCTACGTATTAAAATATTTCTCATTATGTTCTAGAGTACTTTTTTTATTTAGCGTTTCAATCTACCCATTCTCCCAAACGAAAAACAGGAACTCTCGATCCGTCTTCTTTTACGCCGTCGATATCAATGTCTTGGGAACCTATCATCCAATCAACATGAATCATACTGCTGTTACCACCTCGTTCAAAAATTTCTTTCTCAGTTAAATTTTTAGACTGCTTAAAACACTTGGAGTAACATTGACCCAATGCAATATGGCAAGCAGCATTTTCGTCATACAAAGTATTATAAAATAATAACCCCGATTTTGAAATCGGCGAGCTGTGAGGAACAAGTGCCACTTCTCCTAAACGTCGTGCTCCTTCGTCTGAGTCAAGCATCTTTACAAATACCTCTTGTCCTTTTTTTGCAGTTGCTTCTACAATGCTTCCATTCTTAAAAGTAACTGAGATATCATCAATCAAAGTACCCTGATGCGACAAGGGTTTAGTTGACCGAACAAAACCATCTACTCTCTGATAGTGGGGAGTTGTAAAGACCTCCTCCGACGGGATGTTTGGATTACAAATTATTCCGTTTTCAGCTCTCGACGCTCCTCCCATCCACTCATGATCCTTGGCTAAACCAACACTTAAATCTGTACCTGGACCTTTAAAATGGAGGGAATAAAAATTCTGCCTATTCAACCAATCCGACCTCGCCCTCAAGCTCTTGTTATGCTCAGACCATGCTCCTATGGGATCGTCACTGTTAACCCTTGAGGCTTCAAAAATAGCCTCTGACAACATGTATTGGGCGTTCTCAGCTGTTTGGTTAGGAAAAACTCTTTTTGCCCAGTCTATGCCTGGCCAAGAAATAATACTCCAGTTAATCGTAAACTGAGTGATGCGTTCACGAGCGGGTTTATATGCGATAGAATTTGCCTTATTTACTCTGCCAACCTTTTCAGGGTCCTCAGATGATAAGAGCATCGGATCGTCTCCAGTGATTGCCATTCTAGCTGTATCATTATCAAATGCCTCTCCCATTCCTTTGAAGAGCCAATCTGTTGCTAGATCAAAAGATTTATCAGATGCGTATTTATAACGAGATTTGACTATTAAAGGGTCAGTAAAGAATGTTGACACGATACCGGCTCCATTCTTGTAAGCGTGCGCAGCCACTCGCCTAACTAATGGTAAAGCCTCGATAGGAGCAGTTACAATCAAATTCTGCTCAGGCTTTAGCCCCAATCCTGTTTTAACTGATAGTTCTGCTAATTTATCAAGCTTTTTTTCATCCATAACAGCTTTGTTCACGGTATCTCCTAAGTTGTATAAAAGTTTATTTTTCATATGTATCACTAAATTCTGTCGGCATAAAGGTCAACCAAGGTAGAACCTTTTTTATTAAACGATTCTATGCTAGTACTACTGAAATTAAATACTCCATTTCATATAAAATACTAAAGAAAATATATGCAAATCAAAACCGGATTATTATTTCAGCAGATTTTAATGGCTAGGGACAAAATAAGGAGTGATATAACCCCAACACCTATAGTAAAATCTAATGACCTAAAAACTGTTACGGGAGACTCAGTTTTTTTTAAGCTTGAAAATTTGCAGAAAACAGGAAGTTTCAAAGTCCGTGGAGCGACCAATTCAGTCCTATCTTTATCAAAAGACCAGTTAAAACGCGGTATTATTGGTTTTTCAACGGGTAATCACGGCTTAGCATTGGCTTACGTAGCTCGTGTTGCCAAGATAAAGTGTGTGATATGTATGTCGTCTCTTGTTCCTCAAGAAAAAGTAAAAAAAATTAAAGATGAAGGTGCCGAGGTAATTATTTTTGGCGACTCCCAAGATGAGGCTGAATCCAACATGAAACATATTATACAAAAAAATAAACTTACCTTTATTCACCCATTTGATCAAAAAGACATAATTTCAGGACAAGGAACTCTTGGGCTAGAAATAGCAGACGCCCTACCAAAAGTCTCCAACGTTTTGGTTCCTGTATCTGGAGGTGGTTTAATATCAGGTATCGCCATTGCGCTTAAAGAGAATTGCCCAAATGTAAAAATAATCGGTGTTTCGATGGAAAAGGGTGCAGCCATGTATGAAAGCCAAAGAAAAGGTGAGCCGGTAAGAGTAAAAGAAGTGCCAACGCTGGCAGACTCCTTAGGGGGCGGAATCGGCTTGAAGAACATGTTTACGTTCAAACTTTTTCGTAGTCTTGTTGACGACTTTATCCTTGTTTCAGAAGAAGAAATTATTGAGGCCATCAGGTACGCATATTTATACACCGGTCAAACTATTGAGGGCTCAGCAGCCGTTGGCCTAGCAGCGATTTTAGCAGGAAAATTCAGGTTTTCGGGAGATACACTTGCTTTGCTTACCGGAAACAATATAGATAAAGAATTACACTCAAGGATAACACTCGGACAGCAAAAGTCAGAAACCTAGTACTCCTTTACCTTAAATAAAAAAAATATTTTACTTATTTGTATCAGCGAACCCCTAAGAATAATTTACCAACTCAACAGCGATGGTTACGCTACAAAATTTTAGACCCAGCCGCCATCAGCCACAAAATTCTGATTAGTACAAATACCACTATCATCCGCTGAAAAAAATAATACCACCTTGGCAATTTCATCAGGCTGTAATTTTCGTTTTAGGCATTGGCGAGACATCAATTCCTTTTCGCCTTCCGAGGTTAACCACATCTCAATTTGCCGTTTAGTCATTATCCAGCCAGGAAGTACCGAGTTGACGCGAATATTTTTGGGACCCAAGTCTCTAGCCATAGACCGAGTAAGCCCCGTAATTGCAGATTTACATGACAAATATATTGGCATTCCACCCTGACCAATCATCCAACTCACCGACCCCATATTTACGATAGTGCCTCCGCCAGACTCGCCCATAGCTCCGTGCACCGCTTTAATAGCAAAGAATTGATGCTTTAGATTTACCGCAATTCGATCATCAAAATATTCGCTTGTAACATCATCTATAGAGTGACGTTCATCGTGGGCAGCATTATTTATTAATGTTTTAATTGGGCCATTTTTATTAATAACATCCTTGATCAAAAATTGTAATTTTTCTACATCCTTCAAATCACATTCCAAAAATTTTGGAGGTGCAAACCCTTCTCTTCTAATATCTGAAACAAGAATTTTGCTTGAGTCTGTATCGATATCCGCAAAAAAAACATTTGAACCCTGCTGACAAAAATTTCTTACGATATGCTCTCCAATACCGCCGCCTCCTCCCGTTACAAACACTATTCTATCCTTCAGACTGGGATACACGGCAGTTTTCTTTCGATTCATTTTAGTTAACCCTCAAAAAAAAGAAATCTCATATTACAGCCAAAAACATATTTTAAATACATAAACCATTAAAAAAAAAGTTTATTCTAATTTATTAGCTTTAGCAATGCTCCTTGCTTTTTAAAAAATGAGATGTAAATACTAGAGGTTGAATTTAAATCGACCACACACGTCAGAAACCAAAGGATTAGATAAAAGAAATGGTTACTTCCCTAATAAAAACAAAATGCTCGTCTCGAGATAAAGCTACTTAGTAATGCCTGAGCCTGTAATAGATTCAATTTTCGTTACTAAAGTTTATAATAGTGCTTTAACTGGTAGCGCCTCAAAGACGCTTGTCGATGAACTAGCCTCATCTTGTATCAGCATATCAAACGATGACCAAGCAGGTCACAAATGGTGCGAGGAGAATTCTTTTCCGGGCTATACAAGCTATGCGTCTTTAACTGACCTCACATGGCGTTCGCCCACTTTTAAGAAATTAAAACATATTTTAGATAAGCATGTTGCAGCGTTTGTTGAATGCTTGGAGTTTGATTTAAATAGAAAGGAAATAAAACTTGATTCTTTGTGGATAAATATTCTTCCTTACGGAGGTGTGCACACATCACACATTCATCCAAATAGCATAATTAGCGGAACATTTTATGTTTGTGTACCAGAATTTTCGGCAGCAATAAAGTTTGAGGATCCTAGGCTGGCAATGATGATGGCATCTCCAAACAAAATAGCTAATGCTGGAAAAGATAATCGCAACTTTTTTTACGTTATGCCAAAAGTTGGTCAAATACTTCTCTGGGAAAGCTGGCTTAGACATGAAGTGCCTATAAATATGGCTGACGGTAACAGAATAAGCATAAGTTTTAATTATAGTTGAGACGCAAACCAAAAAGAAAAAGTCGGTTTTCTTTTGCATGCAGATATTGACATAATCTTATGTTTTTTAAATTTTGACTGAAGCTTTTAACAACAGATTTACTAAAATTCAGTGTTAAATTTCTTATCTCGTATGCGAAATCAATTAGTCCTTAATAGTACGAAAAGAATATTATAATTGAACGAAAATGTTGTTACTCAAATTTAGCTTTTTTTTGAGTACTGTTTTTTGACGTCAAAGTACTATATAAAGTATTAGAATTGACATTGAAAAGTCGTAATTAAAATGAAACAAAAAATAGAAATAGTTTGGTTTAAACGAGATCTTAGAATCTATGATAATGCGCCATTATATGAAGCAACACTGTCTAAACTACCTGTTCTACCAATTTACGTGGTAGAAACAGAGTATTGGCTGTTACCATTTACTTCCAACAGACAATGGGGCTTCATTTACGACTGCCTAAAAGAACTTCGTTGTGATTGTGAAAAATTAGGTCAGTCATTGATAGTGAGAGTGGGGGATATTATAAGCGTTTTGGCTAAAATAAAAACTAGCTTTGAAATAGTCGCAATTCGTTCGCATGAGGAAAGTGGAGGCCAATGGACATTCGCTCGTGATAATCGGGTGCGCAAATGGTGCGATAAATCAAAAATAGTGTTTCTTGAGTACCCGAGCAATGGAGTCGTACGCGGTTTAAAAAATAGAAATGATTGGACAGAAATAAAAAAATCTCGTTTGAAAATGCCCATTGTTCCAACTCCAAAATCTTTAATCAATTTGAAAAACTTAGAACCTGGTGAAATCCCGTCAAAAACAGATAATTTCTTTTCTAATTTTTATTCTCACTCGTTGGAAACTGGAGGAAGAAGGGCGGCCGAAACACTAGTAAAAAGTTTTTTTAATGAGCGTGGCAAAAACTATTTACAAAATATTTCTTCCCCCAGTGAATCTTATTTTAGCGGATCAAGGTTATCTTCTCACCTGACCTATGGCACAATAAGTATCAAAGAAATACATCAAATTAAAAAAAAATACCTTGCCAAACTTGCAGGAAAATCCGTTGTAACCAAGCGTGCAGAAAGTGCTTTCATATCTAGGCTATCTTGGCGGTGTCACTTTATTCAAAAAATTGAGACACAGCCTTGTCTGGATAGAAACTGTATGCACCCATTCTTCGAAAATATCCGTGAACAAAAAAGTGATTCAAAGATCTTAAAATCATGGAAATCAGGACTTACAGGCTTTCCACTTGTTGACGCTTGTATGAGAAATCTCATCTCAACTGGTTGGATTACTTTCAGAATGAGGGCGATGTTAGTAAGCTTTGCAAGCTATCAGCTTTGGCTCGACTGGCGCGAAACTGGCCCATATTTAGGTAGTTTATTTACCGATTTTGAACCTGGTATACATTACAGCCAATTACAAATGCAATCAGGGGTGACGGGAATTAATACGCTTAGAATATATAATCCTGTCAAGCAGTCAAAAGATCATGACAAAACTGGATCTTATATTAAAAAATGGGTACCTGAACTTAAAAACGTTCCACAGAATCTTATTCATGAGCCATGGAAGTTGACGGCTAGCGAGCAGATAGAATTCTGCTGTGTTATTGGGGTTAATTACCCAAAACGAATTGTTGATCATCTAGAAAGTGCCAAGCAGGCTCGCGCAAAAATAAGTGCGATAAAGAAAAAGTCAGATTTTAAAAAGAATGCCAAAAAAGTATTTTTATCACTTGGCAGCCGTAAAAGAAAGCCAAAAGCATTATCCAAAAAAGTTACAAACCAACTATCCTTTATGGAGTTGTTACACTAATCCTTTGTCGCTAAACAAAAATTCTTTAAAACTTTTTACACAGACACCATTATTAAATTACCAGAAAGTTTTAAAGACAATCGAGCTGTTAACCAGCTGCCATTACGTTCCCCGCATGGGCACTGTCCAATTTCATAGGAAACTCTCCAGCTGCTTGACTTCTGATCTCAGCTATTTTTGTCTGCGCTGCAATACCGGTGGCTTCATCACTATATTGGGTTACAACCATCATTCCTGACTCGCCAGTCCTGACCATTTGAACTCCACTGGCTCCAGTCTTAAGTACCATTGGAATAAACTTTGCTTGCGCTATCTCTACCATCTCATCCGACATCTCTGTTGCTGTCCAATGAGAGACCGTTACATATCCCATATTACTCTCCTTATTAATAAAAAATTTCACTAGTCTTTGTATACTGACACCATACTTTGTAAACTGGTATCTCTATAAAGACATTTAACAATAACACATTATTTCAATACCTTAAAGCTTTTAGTCAAAATCATAGACAAAAATCTATATTAGTGTCAAAGTATTGATAGTGAACTAAACTAGATTTTAATGCTATATTCTTATTTTGATTACAACGAGAGACTTAATGACAGTTTAGATGATTGCTGAGGTAAAAGTTACAGATGAGAGCTGGAAACCAAGCTATTCAGAAGAAGTTTGGAAAATTCTAGTGAGACACAACGGAAAATATTTATCTAAAAGCCCCAACATTAAGTCCCAAGAAGGAACCAAAGATCTTGATCTAATTGTTTTAGTCGAGTTTTCGTCAATGAAAGATGCACAAAACTTTTTTAATGATGCTGATTATGCTCCAATTATGAAGGCTCGACAAGATGGCTCAGTATCTACATTTACACTAATTGACGATACCGATGTTACCGGACAAATTCCTTATCTTAAAAAAGGTTAAGAGATGGGTTCTTGTCTTTGCTATTTGAGGCAAAATGAGTTGTAGCGCCTTTTTTAGCAACGATATATAAATTATTTTCATTTAATTAGAGTCCTCGAGAATGCCATTCGGCCTTTTCTAAGTCTTTAATCCAAGCTTGCGAAGACGCAGCAAACATATGTTTTGACGGATGAAGTTCATATCGTTGCTCTAACCAACCTACCCTAACGTTATAAATTAGTCTCTTTGGATCAGTCGCATATAATTGCGTACCACAGTTGCTACAAAAACCTTGAATACGCTTGTTTCCACTGTCCGCAGTTTTTGTATATTCTGCTGGAGTTCCAGTGAACTCCAGCATTTCCCCCTCGCAGACTACCACAGCTCTATAAGGTGCTCCGCTAAATAGCTGGCAATCAGTGCAATGGCAAACGATAGCCTTATCGCTTTTTGCAGTAGCCTCAAGCTTGATGTTTCCACAATGACATTTTCCAGTAATATACATAAGCATACCCTCAATTAAATGTAATAATAAAATTATCTTAACTTTTAATTTGTATCAGACCTAAGGAGACTTTAAAAGACTTCATACCTCACTTCACAAAAGATATCAATTTCATGCTGGCAGAACCTAATCAGAATTATTCTATGAATTTAGCACTCTTTCTTTCGGCTGCCTTTTGGGGACTCTATTGGCTACCACTAAGAACGCTGACTGAAAACGGTATTCTCGGGTATTGGGGAATTTTCTACCTTAATATTTTTCCACTAATTATTTTGGTGCCTTTTTGTATTCTAAATTTGAAATCACTGAAAAATATTTTTTTACCCTCAGTTTTTTCCGCTATGCTAATAGGTATTGCCTTTACGTTTTATTCTGTTGCTTTATTGGAGACAACTGTAGTCCGCGCTACCCTACTTTTTTATCTCACACCAATTTGGTCTACACTAATCGGAAATTTTTGGCTCGGCGAAAAAATAACAAGGATTCGGGTTTTTACAATAATTACTGCAATTATTGGCTTAACATTATTACTAAATAGCAACGGTGACACCTCTTCCGAAGTAAATCTAGGCGATGCTACCGGCCTGATTTCGGGAGTTTTTTGGGCGTTGGGAACCACAATGTTAAAACGATGGTCTACAATTCCACTGATACCCTTTTCGTCCTTAGTGTTTGGGACTATTTCAGCAATAACCTTAATTTTGGCAATTTTAGTATTCTCGGATCCCTACCCAAACTTTGCTGCACTTAAAATTAATTTTATATCAACTGCTACATGGTCAGTTCTAATTTTTTTACCTTGTTTTTATGTGATATTCAAAGCCTCTCGAATACTCTTCCCGGGCAGAGTTGGTATTTTAATGATGTCAGAAGCCATTGTAGCTATCGTAAGCGCTTCAATACTTCTACCTGATGAAACAATGCACCTTGTTCAATGGCTAGGAGCTATGATTATATTAGCCGCAAGCCTTATTGAAATCTCATTTAAAAAAAACTAATGCAAATTTTCTTGATAATCTCGATTAATAATTTACTAAGCAACATTTCAGCCAATAAGGCTGGGCGAAAATAAGACGATGGAATAGAGTCCCCGATGTTAATAAAAAATGTGCTTCTGCTAATTTTTTTGTGCTCAAGCACCATATCGATATACAAATTGCGTTCGCTTGAAACTGGTATACAAACTTTTAGCGAAACTTTGAATGGAACTCCTGTAATAATAACTGGACCGAAACAGCCCAGTGAAAGTCTTATTTTCATATCTCACGGATTTGCGGGTTCGACGAGTTTCATGAGATCCATTGCGGTTTCACTTGCACAATCGGGCTTCACGACAGTACGGTTTGATTACCTAGGGCATGGCAGGCATCCATTGCATTACTCAGGCGACGTTACTTCACCCGCAGGAGCTACCCAATTATTTCTAAAACAAACAAAGAAAATTATAAATCATTATTCTAAAAGTAGTGAAGGCTCGAACCACATTATTATAGGACATTCAATGGCGGCAGATATTATTTTTAGGGCTGCCTTAGTTAGCAACACAATATCGGGGGCAATAGGAATATCAAGCTACACAAATGAAATCAAATTAAACTCACCCAAAAATGTTCTGTTAATAAGCGGAGAATGGGAACCACGACTTCGAAAAAAAGCCATGGATATTCTCTCTTCAATTGGTATAACGACACCTCTCGAGGGCGTTACTTATGGAGCCTTTGACACAAATAGTGCTCGACAAGCATCATCTATTAAAAAAACCGGTCATGTGTCTGTCTTATACTCGACAGAGACACAAAAAAGAATTCTTTCTTGGATTAATAGGGTACTAAAAAGCGAAAGTTCAGTGGTGACTAATCAAATGGGTCTTTGGACTACAAATCTATTTATTAGTCTTTGTGCATCCTTCATTCTATTTGTCCAGCTTCTACCAAAAAAACAGCTGACTAAAATTAAAATTTCATATAAAAATACTCTTTTTGCGAACGTTTTTGCTACTCTAGTTACGCCGCTAATACTAAAAATACACTTTTTTGACTTTACACCTTTTCCTTCTCACAGTTATCTTATAAATCACATACTTCTTTATAGTCTGCTAGTTCTGCCCTTTCTACCGTTAAAGAGTCTCAAGAAAACACTGCCTGGGAGCTTCAATTTCCTCATAGTCTTATCCCTTTTTATCTTCTATGCCTTTTTCCTTGGTGGTGTGATTGATAGTTATTTCAGCTCCTTTTATCCCTCACTGGCCCGTCTAAAGTTGTTTGTTTACCTTTTAGTTGGCTGCCTACCACTAAGCTTGTTGATACAACTATTCTACTCCTCTAACGCTAACCAATTTTTAATGGCAAGCACTACAAAAGTGGGTGTTATAGTGTCCCTGAGTATTGCAATTTTCTTAAATTTTGGAACTCTATTTTTACTTGCATATGCGATTCTCCTTTTTCTAGCATTTTATTTTGTATTTGGGCTGCTAAGTAGCTTATTAAACAAGAGATATAACAATTACCTTGGTATAGGCTTTGTAAACGGCTTATTGCTAGCTTGGACTTTTTCTACTGCACTCCCTTTGTATATTCCCTAATTTTAAATTAGCTTGAATATTTACTAATTTTATTTATAACAGAGATTTAAAATAAAGTGCTTTGTCGATCGTTAACAGAAAAAAGATTGTTCAAATGACAAACAAAAAAATAGACAGAAAAATCGCCGTTATTTTTGTGACTGATGTGGTAGGCTTCAGTAAATTGATGGAAAAAAATGAAAATGAAACATTACTTTCGTTTAGAACCTGCAAAGGAATATTAGACAACCTATTCAGTGAGCATGGTGGTAGAATTTTCAACACGGCAGGCGATTCCGTTCTAGCAGAGTTTCAAAGTGCCGTTTCAGCAGTAGTCTGTGCATCAGAATTTCAAAAATTGGTTAAAGAACGAAACTCAAACGTATCGATAGATAGTCAAATGCATTTTCGCATTGGCCTGAACATGGGAGATGTTATTGTTGAAGGAGATAATCTATACGGCGATGGTGTTAATGTTGCTGCACGATTAGAAGCCTTGTCTCAACCAGATGGCGTGTGTCTTTCGAAAAGTATTCACGATTTTGTCGCAAAAAAAACAGAACTGGCTTTCAACGATATTGGTGAACAAAAAGTTAAAAACACTGAAGTACATGCATTTGATTTGTCCCTAAAAGAACTTGCTGCTCGTAAAACCTTCATGAATCAAGATAAGCAGCTAGAAACTACCAATCAAAATGGAAAGCCTCCTTCTATTGCAGTTCTACCGTTTGCTAATTTAAGTAACGATGAAGAACAAGAATATTTTGCAGATGGTATTACTGAAGACATAATTTCAAATTTAGCATTGTGGAAAACTTTTCCTGTAATAGGAAGAAATTCTAGCTTTAGCCTCAAAGGAAAAAAAGATAGTACTGTAAAAATTGGGCAAGTGCTGGGTGCCGATTATCTAGTTCAGGGTAGTGTTCGAAAATCAGGAAATAAAGTAAGAATTACAGCCCAACTAACTTTTGCGCCTGATGATAAACAAATTTGGTCTAAGCGTTGGGATAGGTCTTTAGAGGATATTTTTGAAGTTCAGGATGAGGTTTCTCAAGATGTAGCCGCCTTAATCTCACCAGCTCTGAAGGGACAAGAGCAAACTAAACTTTCTGCTAAGCCAAAGAAAAATTTTGGCGCTTGGGACGAATATTTACAAGCACTAAGCCTCTACAACGGAGATAGCGCATTTGAAAACTACGACGAAATTACCCAACATTGCAAAAGAGCTATTGAGCTCGATAAAAACTTTTGTGATGCCTATGTCTTATATTGTAGTATACTTCAGCTGGCTATATATAGTCATGAAAAGCAATCAGATAGAGTGGATAATGAAAAACTTTTCCACAAATATGCCCAAAAAGCAGCTGAAATTGGGCCTGAAAATCCTGATGCCCTAAGCACCCTGAGTCTCTCTTATAGTATAAAACGTGATTATGATAAGCGTCTAGAACTTGTCGAGAAAGCTTTAGAAATAAACCCAAACCATCCAAGGACAAATTTTCAATATGGGCAAGCCTTAACAAATGAGGGGCGGTTTGAGGATTCGCTAGCCCACGTTAACAAAGCGATAGAACTGGATCCGCTATCAAAACGTAACTATGAATTCTTTTTGGTTTTAGTTTACATGGGGCTGAAAGATTGGAAAAATACAATTGAATGGTGTGATACCCTCCACGAGAGAGCTCCGCATTCAAGATTTTATGGATATAAGGCTGTAGCTTTTGCCCACTTGGGAGAACTTGATCATGCACAAAAAAATCTGAAAATCTTTCAATCAAAACGACCTGAAATAAAAAAATTATCCGACTACGAAAAAGTTGCGCCCACTATAATTAAGGATACATTGCTTCAGGGATTAGAAATGGCTGGATTACCACATTGAAGGTTGCTATGATTTTTAAATATTTCCTGATTTATCAAGAAAAAGGCATTTGGGAATAAAAACACTTTTTTTGATATTATGGTTGAATTTTGAAGCCATAAAAAGGCAAAAATTCGAATTCAGAAGACTGGGACAGTACAGAAGCGCCCGAGCAAGTATAAATATTTAGTCGTTGAAGATTGCATTAATGCTAGACTTAGTCAAAATATGTCCAAAGAAAAGCGCATTAGTTTAGAGGGATCTCCTGAGGATGAAGTGGAAAACCAAGCTTCTAAATCCAACACCTTCTGTAAGGACCGACTTCGTTTCGCTATCTACTCCAGTGTATCGCGGATCAACAGTTCTTTTTAAAACGCAATCAGAGGTCTCAGATGATTGGAGACAGACAGAAAACGGATACTCTTACGGTTTGTATGGAACTCCTACTACGCTTGAGTTGGCATCAAAAATTTCAAAGCTTGAAAATTCTTATCACACATTTATCGTACCAGGTGGACAGGCAGCAATAGCCTTAGTGTATCTAGCTTACTGCAAATCTGGCCAACATGCGCTAGTTCCCTTCTCTGCGTATGGGCCAAATAAAGAAATGGCATCAGGACTTCTTCATGGCCTCGGAATAGAGGTGGAAACTTACAATCCGACAATAGGTTCAGATATCTCACAGCTTATCCGAAAAAATACTGCTTTAATTTGGTGCGAAAGTCCAGGGTCAGTTACCATGGAAGTTCAAGACGTTCCAGCGATCGCAAAAGTAGGCAAAAAAATGGGAGTGCCAGTGGCTCTTGATAACACATATTCTGCTGGCATACTTTTCGATGCCTTCAAGAGTGGTGTCGATGTAAGTATTCAAGCTTTAACAAAATATGTCGGAGGTCATAGCGATATTCTACTTGGGTCGGTATCATCAAGTGACAAGAATTCTTATTCTCTTTTGGGTGCTACATATCGACAGCTAGGTCTAGCTGTATCTCCTGATGATTGTAGCCTTGCACTTAGAGGCTTGCAGACATTAGGAGTGCGTTTAGAACAATTCGAAATATCAGCATTCACAGTTGCGAACTGGCTTAGCAAACAAAAAGCTGTCAAAACCGTCCTTCACCCAGCACTTTCGAGCTGTCCAGGCCACGAAATTTGGAGAAGAGACTTTTTAGGCTCATCAAGCGTATTCTCGTTCTTATTCAAAGAAAAAATTACTAAAAATCAGGTTAAAAAATTTGTCGACAATTTGTTACTTTTCAAAATTGGCCTTAGCTGGGGGGGTATAAACAGCCTAGCTGTTATTTATCCCTCCCTTGATAGGCCATTCTCAACATTTGATGGACGTTTGGTTAGGCTAAATATAGGCTTAGAGGATACTACAGATCTAATTAATGATCTAAGTAATTCCCTGAAAAAAATAGAATTAAATGATGGATAGTTGGGACAACCTCATTAACAAGTATTTTTTATGGACTTAAAAGCAATAATTTTTGATGTTGATGGGACCCTCGCAGAAACTGAGGAATTTCATAGACTGGCTTTTAATAGAGTTTTTAGAAAATTTGAAATAAATTGGTACTGGAGTCAAGAAACGTACCAAGAATTATTAGGTGTAGCCGGGGGTGAAGAGCGGCTACGATACTATCAACTCGAGGTCGCAAAAGAAAGTAAAATCTTTTCCGATAAGCTCATAGAAATCATTCAACGTGAGAAAAAAAATATTTATGCGAAAATTATCGTGCAGAAAAAAATAAAGCTCCGCCCTGGTATTCAAGAAGTAATTTATTTGGCAAAAAAAAATCAATTAAAATTAGGCTTAGCAACCGCATCCAGCTTTACAAGCGTAAACGCCCTAAGTACAGCTATTTGGAAAAAACCAATAAATGAAATCTTTGATTTTCTCGTTTTTGGTAGTGAAGTCCAAAATAAAAAACCAGCTCCAGACATATATAAAAAAATTTTAGGAAAACTAACTTTGCCCGCAAACAAAGCTATAGCAATTGAAGATAGCAGAATTGGACTTTTAGCAGCTAAAACAGCTGGCCTATACACGATTGTGACCCCTAGTTCATACACAGCTCAAGAGAATTTTTTTGAAGCGGACGAAGTATGCATGTCATTGGTTCAAAGCTCTTTAATGAGCTCCCTCAAAAAAGCAAACTGCTGATGGATAAAAGACACGAGTATGGTAAATAAATTCGAGATATTTTCGAAAACAATATAACTAAAAATAAATTATAATTTACATTTATCTAGAAAGAGAATCAAACAAATATAGTAAGCAAATAAAATCCATTATGTTTGCTTATTCTAGAAAAAGTAAATAATATTTTGAGCACTTAAGGGCTAATATAATTACTTTTACTTTCCAAATTTTTTTAAAAGTAATGAAATAACTTAAAAGTGAAGTACCGCTAAAATAACTAATTAAAGAACTGTTTAACTGTAAACTGTCGGTAGGCAACCTATTTGGACGCTTGAGGACCAAAAGTAAATACATACCTAATTTTTTAATATTTAATGATAAAAAAAGTTTATTTTTATAAAAACTACGCTAGATTGAGAGTAATGTTAACAAAAGAAAGGAGGTGGTCCAATGTCTAGTGATTTTGGGAAACGTACCTTGCTTAAGGGTAAGGTTAAATAATTTTTTTCGAACCCTTTTGTTTGGAAAATCACTAAAAGAGGGAATTCTTCCCTCTTTTTTAGTTTTAAAATGAAACAATAGTAACTCTATTTAATTCTGTGAAAAATTTTCGGTTAAAAGAACCTAGTATCGTAAAACGTCTTGCTGCAAATTCTGAATGGATTGCTCTAATGAAAACAAGTAGGTTTTAATTTACTATACTAAAATAGCAGCAAAAAAACGATTAAAATCTACATTCTCTAATCTAGTCTAATATCTTCATGTCATCGGGGCAGGTTACTTCTTATAGGTTTTCTACCACTGGCTAGAATTTGAAAAGTATTGTTTTTTTATATCTCGAACACATATGCTTTAGAATTGTAAAACACTGACCTCCGTTTCAAAAGAGTAAAGATTAAAAGCACGACCTTGTTAAGAGACTTCAGGTCTATTCTTGAGGATTGAGTGAAGAATTTCAAAAAAACTAGATATTTAAAATTGAGACAAGTTTCAAATACTGTTTTAAGAAAGAAACTTTTAACTCTTTAAATTAGTATATAGGAATAAGGAAAACGAATCTAACAGTTCTGAGAGGTAGGTGTAAAATGATAGATGCTGCAGAAACTTTTAACGGTACTTGGCCTTTCGAACCTAAGTTTTGCCATATAAATGGTTTTTCGCAACATTACGTTGACGAAGGTGAAAAAGATAAGGACGTCTTGATTTGCCTCCATGGAGAGCCGACATGGGGATATCTATATAGAAAAATGATAAGACCGCTCTCAAAGCATTACCGCGTGATAGTGCCAGACCATATGGGGTTTGGCAAAAGCGAGACTCCTAGAAACCGAGAATATTCTTTACAGGCTCATGTGGAAAACCTAACTGCACTAATTGAAGATCTAAATCTTAGAAATATAACTTTCATTGGACAAGATTGGGGTGGCCCAATAACAGGCGCATATTCACTCTGCTTTCCAGAGAATGTAAAGCGAATCTGCTTACTGAATACCCTTCTGGGATATGGGGGACGCCCGCCAATAAATAATCGTTCTCCATGGTTTGAGTGGATAGCGTTTCATGAAAAGAATGGTACCTTAGAGAGCATCTTAGGTGAATTAGGTTCAACAATTTTATCAGTGATGAAAATAATGGGCTTTGAGAATTCTGCTGCTGTAGACGCTACCTGGATTAAGGCTTACTCAGGTGCATTCCCAAACAGAGACTCATGTGTTGGCGGAATAAACTTTCCGCTAGATATGCACTACGGAAGAATGAAAAATTATATACGAGATATTTTAGCGAAGAAAACTCTGTGTAAAATAAAAGAAAAGCCAGCTATGCTAGTTGAAGGTATGCGCGATAGAGCAATTCACCCTGAAAATGCGATCGCAGACTTTAGTTCTATCTGGCCAAAAGGAGCAATAACCATGCATGAGAATGCGGGCCATTTCTGCCAAGAGGATATTCCCGATACCTTAATTGCTCTTATCCATCAGTTTATCCAACTTAATCCGTAAACCCTTCTTATTACATATTATATTGAATTATTTTAATGATAATTTGCTATGCTCTTATCGACGCAATCAGGATTAATAAAATATAAATCAAGTAATAATCAGCAACTGTAAAAATTATATGTCAAAAAATAGTTTTTTGTGATTATTACAACAATTACCGAAATTGGATGCATACAAAAAATTTTGGTAGACGTATATCAGACTATCATTTAATAGGATTATGGAAAGATTATAAATTCTATAACCTGAATATAACTAACAATAAAAAAGCTTTGATCATTGTACAATTATTGTGAAAGAAAAAGTTCACTTTTATCCGCAGAACCAATAAATGTAATATCTAATGCGAGTTTTATTTTAGTAGGATTAGCTCTACTTTTTGTTGTTAAAAAAGACCACCAGGCTGTAATACTTTCCCTAATGCTAGTAACGATAGGTATAGCTTCTGCACTTTACCATGCTTTTGCAAACATCCTTACAGGGGTTCTTGACGTTTTATCAATCTTACTCTTTGCAAGCACATATTTCTTTCTGGTTAATAGAAGAATTCTTTCATTATCTAGAATAAATTGTTACATAGCAATTTTAATCTTCATCATCTATCTACTTGTCTCTGAGTTTATTTTGTTTAATTTAGGTCTTAGAATAAATGGTTCTGAGGCATACTTACCGCTTTTAGTACTTTTAGTTTCTTATGCGATAGTAATTAGTGTAATGGAAAAAAAAGTGAACATAATAATGTTTTTGTCATTTTTTGGCTTACTAATGTCATTAGCATTCCGGACGTTTGATAAACAAATATGCGCTAACTTATCTTTTGGAACACATTTTATCTGGCATATACTTAATGGTGGCTGTTTGGGAATGCTAATTTTGAGCTTTTTTAAATATTCAAAAAAAATGAATGTACAACCACTAAGAAACTCAAACGAACAAGCAAAATAAAAATGCTCTTTCCATCCTAGTTTAAGACCTAAATATGCATTGAAAAAAAATAAAACGACTTAATAGTAAATTTTAAAATTTGGCTGTAATTACTTAAGTCTTTAACAATATCTAAAGGATTTATTATGAGCGAAGCTTACCTAATTGTTGACACACAAATTAATGATCCTGAGACATATGAAAAATATAAAACCCTCGCCAAGCCAATTGTCGAGTCTTTTGAAGGCCAATATATAGTGCGTGGTGGAGAATTCCATGTGGAACAATCTGAAATATGGTCACCAAACAGATTAGTAATAATAAAATTTCCTAATTTCGAAAGAGCTCAAAAATTTCTTAACAGCAAGGAGTACTCTACCGTTAAGATTTTAAGATTGCAGTCATCGAAAGCAACTACATTAATTGTTAATGGGATATAAAAACCTTGAATTAATTCTGGCATTCTGCATAAATATTTCATCGGAATTACGGTCAGATACCCTGAAATATTTTAAAAAAAATCTTATGTCGGTTTTTTCAAAGTTATTTCTTTGTGAGTAGATCAAGTTTTACTATTTGATGGTCTTGTTATCGTTAAGCTGCTTTTGAATTTTTGCTCTTATATCTTCCATATTTTTTGTATTTTCTTTACTGTATATCCGATCAATAGAAGTCATACCTTTTCTGGCTCTAAAAATGAAAAATATAATAAGACCAACTAATAGTGCAATCACAATCTTTAACATGTAAAACCTCGATTATTTAAGTATCCTATAAGAAACACTCCTTTTCGCCACCATAAAACAAAAAAAAATTTTTGAACAGAAGTTTAATATGATAGATCACAATTCAATGGCAAGCTTTATTTTTCTATCATTGCTTTTGATTTACATAATCAGTTTTTCCTACAAAAAGAGATATTTAAAAAAGTATCTTTCCCAAAGTATTGTCTGGATCCTTATCTTTGGCGCTGTTATTATAGTAGTCACAATTCTTTAGAAAGATCTTAAATAGAAATCAAACTCAACAGATAAACTTATAATTTGATAGATAATGTAAGTTGTTCAACTTTAAAACTGTAGGGTTTTCGATCCAGTCTGGAAATATAATGGACAAAAGTACGATCGTAGTATTATTGGAGGGCGGTAGCGTTCTGGCTGTGATAGGATACATGTACTGGTCATCTCGGCCACCAAGAAAAAAATAGTTTTTCGCATGATTTCTATTAAATACCGCCACTTATTAGTTATACTACGCACCATAAATAAAGTTAATTTCAGCCTCCTTATTTTATAAATAGACTTTTATAAGTTCTTCGAAGCTTTAACTATTAGATATAAGAGACCAACTTACTTACCATCACTATTTCGGTTTAACCTAAATAGTTTAGGAAAAAAATAAGGTGTAATTGATCGATACTTCTCAAATCTTTCTCCATATATGTTCAAGAATCGTCTCTCTTTAAGCTTAGGAGCACCTATACAGTATAAGACATAAAAAGTACCAATAACAATCTTATCTACAGTCAAGAACGGACTAACCCATAGAACAAGACAGAACGAAAAATAAATTGGATGTCTTATTATTTTAAAAAGACCATGTGTTGGCATATCCGGAAATTTTATTTTTGTTCCTTTTAAGAGAGAAGTCCACCCAAGTGATCCAGTCTGAACACTATAGCCCGCTTGAAATGAACTAACTGATAATCCAAGCCAGCTAATCAGATAAACGATTGTTAACACATAGAAAAAGTAGCCAGGTGCGACCCAAATCAAAATTCCACTGGGTTTCCAAAATAAAAAAAGAATAATCAGTTGCAGAGACGCTAATGAGGCATATATCGTTGTATCCAACTTATTTTGAAATTTTGAACTATAAAAAATTCTGAGTATATGTTTACCATGAGACGAAAGTAAAAATGAATGAAAAAATGGAAATTGAAGCAGTAAGAACAAGTTTAGTGCATAGGATGAAATCTGTAAGGTAGGTCTACCCTGCCATGAAAATCCCGTGTATAGAGACAGAAACATTAATGTACCGGCACATACGAATAGAGAATGACAAACTATACCGTAGCAGATAGCGATAAGTTGCGTTTTTGTAGGTTTTAGAGATCGGTACATACTAAAAAGGATATAACAAAAAAGAAAAAATCAAGTTTAATCTTTGGACATAAAGCGCAATTTTTTCTCTGTTCAAGTTTTCATTAAAATTTTTTAACCTATTGATACGCCGTCCACAGAAGTATTTCTAAGTTAATAAAGTTCAAGAAACATAGTAAAACCCCTTTAAACTGACTACTTAATTAACAAAATAAAAAGGCAAAATCTACTACATAATTATGAGGAATTTAATCTATGGAATTAGAACTTTTATTCAAACGAACTATAGTCGCCAAAGGATTGCTGCTTTTGTTAATAATTTTATGGGGAGGCTATGTACAGGCTACAAATAACTCGGTAAAAATTGATGCCTCAGTAACTGATCTAGGCGGCTTACTATTTGGAATTTTTTCTCTTGCATACCTTGGAAACTCACTGCTTCTCTATAGATTTCATAATTTAGGGAAAAGATTTTTCTTGCCGTTGGTAGCTATTTTTATAATTTTAGGGTTTTTGACCGAACTAATGAACGAAACCCAGTTTCCTAAAGATTTATATTATCTTTTTATTTTCTACATAATTTCACCACTTTTTTTTATGGGCCAAGGAGTAATTATTTTTGTTCTCTATGAAACAGAATTAAAAAACAAGTTTTAATAAAAAAGCATAATTATCGTTTCGCTTATCTTCTTGGAATCAAAAAGTGAGTTGCGTTTTTATGTTATCTCATATAAAACAACATAAAATATTGATTGCTAGGAAAAGACAGAATAATGGCGAAAATTCTTCAGGTAGTTGTGTACAGGTCAATATCAGACGAAAAAAAACTATCTGACTATGCTAAGCTAGCTGGCCCGGCAATGGTCAAAGCGGGAGCCAAGTTTTTAGCCAGAGGAATGCCTGTAGCTGTGAGAGAATATGGAGAAAAAAACCGCACAGTAGTTATTGAATGGGAAAGTATGGAAGCTGCAAATCAAGGGTATGAAAGCGACGAGTATCAAACTGCTTTAATAGCTCTTGATAATAGTGCAAAACGAGAGTTTCGATATATTGAAATGCTCGATTGAAGGCTTCAAGGAATTGTGATTGACTTAAATCAATTTATGTCACTAAACTAAGGGATATAATAGTAAATCTAATAATTGGAGTGTCAGCTGTGGCTGGATCGCTTGTGGGAAAAAAAAGTGTTACTTGGACATTTGTAGCTCCTGATGAAGAGGCAGCTAGCGCACTTAGAGTTTTTTTTGACTCTCACATCGAGTTTATGCGTGAAAAGTCGCATAGGGAGGGTGAGTTTAGACTACACCTCTACTATATTTCAGAGGCTCCAGAATACTCTCACGACCCTGAAGAATTTAATGCCTGGTTTAGTGGAAAGTACCCAAAGAAAACTGGAAAAGTTGTTTTCACACTAAATGAAATTTATGATACTGAAAAGGGTCTTCATCACCACTATATCGAGAGCGAACAATTTAAAGAGTCTACGTTAAGCCTTATGCAGACCTATGACATAGAATTGCGTACATTTAATCAAATGGATATAAAAATGAGCCTGTGGGAGTAAGTTTTTCCTAACAAAAAATGTTGAGCTTTCTCCAGAATGGTTCAGAGATAACTTACAGAAGGTTTTAATGGAAGATCCTAACCTAAATCAAAAAGTAATTTCCCTCACCAAAGAGTTAACAAAGCTTAAGCTTAAATCTGAAATAGGCGCTGCTACTTCAAAGCAGTTGTCACAGCAAAAGCTTAAACTTGAAACAATTTCAAAAAAACTCTCAAGATATTTATCACCTCAAATACATAAACAAATTTTTAGTGGGAATGAAGCTGCAGAAATAAAAAGTAAAAGAAAAAAATTAACGATATTTTTTTCTGATATTGTTGGTTTTACTTCTATTTCAGATCAACTTGAGTCAGAAGAACTCACGAATATATTAAATTTCTATCTTAACGAAATGTCAAAAATTGCTCTTAAATTTGGCGGCACTATCGATAAGTACATCGGTGATGGGTTAATGATATTCTTTGGAGACCCCGATACCTCCGGAATAGATCAAGACGCAAAAAATTGCGTCCAAATGGCAGTCGAGATGCAGAATAGAATGACTGAACTTCAGGATTATTGGGGTAAAAACTTTGGTCTAAAACAGACTTTAAAAATTAGAATTGGAATAAATACAGGTTACTGTACTGTCGGAAATTTTGGAAGTGAAGATAGACTGGACTATACCGCAATGGGTGCTCAGGTAAATCTTGCCTCACGACTAGAGGGAATTTCAGAACCAGGTTCAATAATTATTTCTGAAGAAACCTACATGCTAGTAAAATCTTTATACAAGTTTTCGAAGCCAACGACAATTACTGCTAAAGGGTTTCTGCGATCAATAAAGTACTATAACATGGAGCTTGACAAATCAGCAAATCTTCATCTGTCAAATTTAAGCGGCCTTGGATACGAAGTACTAATAAACGAGGACCTATTTGAAGAAACGGCTTTAACAGAGCTTATAGAAAAGCTAACTTTATTAAAATCTAACTGACCGTAGTAGTTGCCAGCAGATAAACTTCAAGGCTCTGAAAGTCTAGAAATAATTCAAAATTTTTCTGTTGTTTTTAAGCTATATCTAAAACTAAAGCGACTCAAACCAAAAGTTTGACTATCGATAATCCTACTACCTAAAAGCCCCTACCTTTTTTATAAACTTCCTAAAGGTACAAGTAATTAATACTGGAAATAATGCTTCACAACATAAAATTTGCACTAAGACAAAAACTCTCGCAAAGGTTTAATTAATTGAAATCAAATTTTATTTAGGCAGCTAAGTGAAATTGGCTCTTTAAACAGGGCTTAAATAGACATTAAAATAATAAATAGCTGTTGAACAGGGAAATTTTTAAATTATGAGCCTTTCGTCCAAAAACCTATCCAAGGAACTGAAAAAAACTTTTGGTTACACTAACTTTAGACCAGGGCAAATTGAAATAATAAAAAAAATCTTAGATAATACTAATATCCTTGCGGTGATGCCAACAGGAGCTGGAAAATCCTTATGCTATCAATTACCAGCAATAATTTCGAGAAAGCCGACTGTTATAGTTTCCCCTCTAGTTGCATTGATCGATGATCAGACCAAAGGGCTGAAAGAAAATGGCATTGATGTAGCTAGAATCCATTCAGGACAAAAATACGAGACAAATGTTGAAAACTGGAAATCATTTGCATCTGGGTGTTCAAAAATATTGTATCTTAGCCCTGAAAGATTAATGAAAGATCGTATGCTTGCGGCTTTAAAGAAGCTCAATGTAGGCGCATTTGTGATCGACGAAGCTCACTGTATTTCGAAGTGGGGTGCAGCTTTTCGTCCCGATTATGACGAACTAGCAAAATTAAACAATATTTTTCCCAAGGCTACCATTGCGGCATTTACAGCGACCGCAGATAAACAGACAAGACAAGATATCTCTCAAAAACTCTATATAGAAGAGTCTAATATAATTCTTAAAGGATTTGATCGACCAAACATCTTTTTAGAAGTTAGAAGTAAAGACTTATTTAAATCATCATTACTTTCCTATCTAGAAAAAAGAAAAGGGTTAAGTGGCATAGTTTATTGTCTCTCGCGAAGAAAAACGGACGAGCTAGCGGCTTTGTTAACTGATAATGGGTTTAATGCGATCGCATACCATGCGGGAAAGTCTTCAGAATACAGACGAGAGGCTTATGACAAATTCGTCACTGAACCTGATGCAGTAATTGTTGCTACAATTGCTTTTGGAATGGGGATCGATAAGGCTAATATAAGGTTCGTCGTTCATGCCAGCCTGCCTGGAAGCATTGAAGCATTTTACCAAGAGATTGGTCGAGCGGGTAGAGATGACTTGCCCTCCGAAACACTTCTTTTTTATGGCCTAAGCGATCTAACCCAACGGCAAAAAATGATCTTAGAGGGAGAGGGAAACGATAAATTTAAATTCTTCGAGTATAAGAGATTGGAAGCGCTTGTTGGTTACTGCGAGGCGACCTCTTGCAGAAGAAAAGTTCTATTAGGCTATTTTGATCAGAAGATTTCAAAATGTAGCAACTGTGATAATTGTTTAAATCCACCTTTAGTTAAAGACTACTCAGAGGAGGCAAGAATTATAATAAAAACTATTCAGAGCACTGGTCAATTTTATGGTGCTAATTACCTAATCGATGTAATTCACGGAAGAAAAACTGCCAAAATCAACGAGCGTTCGCATTATCAATTAGATTGTTTCGGTCGAGGGGCTAACCTTCCAAGAAAGATAATACAAACTCTTCTCAGACAGTTGATCACTTCAGGCGAATTAAAAATAAACTTAGAAAAATTCGGTGCAATTGAGTTAACTCAGAACGCCCTGCAGATCGTCAATGGGATTAGAGCCTTTCAGGGAAGAGTTGACATTAAAGAAATGAAACAGACACAGCCTAGGCTCAAAAAGGTCACCGCTGAAATTTCAGATGATAGAAGTGAACTATTACAAGTTCTCAAAAAATTACGATATAACAGTGCTAAAAAAATTGGTGTGCCCGCTTATATTATTTTTTCAGACAGAACTCTGGAACAACTTGCATCAATAAAACCTACTACTAAAGCAGAGTTTTTAAATATCGATGGTGTAGGGCAAAAAAAATTACAAAAATACTTTTTACTGTTTTCTAGAGCGATTACGAATCATTTGCGAGAAAAGAAGAATTGAGTAATTGATTGATCTTTTGTTTTTCGTTGCCTTTTATTTAGTTTACTTCATACTTTAATAAGGAGATTATTTTGAAAACTGTAATTAAAAAATAATTCAACAGATTTTTCCAAGTTGATTCAATTTTGTATCTTTTCACCGACCAAATTCAGAAACTAAATAACCAACTCTGAATTTCTATTCCAAAAGATAGCAAGGTCTCAGTCAACAAGTTTTAATATAGGAATCTAATGGCTAAAAATGAAATCTATATGATGGAGATGTATATGAACGAAATTATCTGCCCGCAATGTAATAAAGCTTTCAAAGTCGATGAAACCGAATATGCAAATATCGTGGAACAGGTGCGTAACACAGAATTCGAAAAAAGTGTTAATCAGCGTATTTACCAGGCTGAAAAAGAGAGCGCTTCAGCGCTCAAATTAGCAGAAAAACAATCCGAAAGTATCCTTTTGGAAGTCAAAGCGCTCAAAGATATTGAAATTGAACGTTTAAGATCGCAATTAAAAGAATCCCAGAACTCTACAGAACTCTCTGTCAACCAGGCAGTCAAGGAGATTGAAAAAGACAGAGATAAACTTAAAAATGACTTAAAATATGCAGAGATGGAAAAACTAAATTCTGAAAACTTGCTTAAAGAAAAATACAAAACACAAATAAAAGATCGCGACGAAGCGATAGATCGATTAAAAGATCTTAGATCAAAACTATCAACAAAGATGGTCGGTGAAACATTAGAACAGCACTGTGAAATAGAATTCAATAGACTACGTTCTACTGCTTTTCAAACCTCTTATTTTGAAAAGGATAACAATGCTCAATTAGGTAGCAAGGGAGATTATATTTTTCGAGATTTCAGTGAAACCGGCGCCGAAATTATATCAATAATGTTCGAAATGAAAAATCAAAGTGGTACAACTGCAACTAAAAATAAAAATGAGGATTTTCTAAGAGAGTTAGACAAGGACCGAAATGAAAAAGGGTGCGAATATGCAGTACTGGTCTCGCTTCTTGAACCAGAAAGTGAATTGTATAACGCAGGAATCGTGGATGTTTTTTACAGGTACCCAAAAATGTATGTAATTAGACCACAATTCTTCATTCCTATGATAACACTCTTAAGAAACGCTGCGGTGAATGCGATCGAAGTTAAAAATCAACTTGCCCTTCTGAGAGAACAGAACATCGATGTAACAAACTTTGAAACCGAGTTAGCAGACTTTAAGTCGGGTTTTAGTAGAAATTATGAGTTAGCAAAGCGTCAATTTAACTCGGCGATTAATCAAATTGACAAATCAATTTATAGCTTGCAAAAAACTAAAGAAGATCTGTTAAAGTCCGAGAACAACCTAAGGCTCGCAAACAATAAGGCTGAGGATTTAACAGTGAAGCGCCTTACCCGCAATAATTCCACAATGTCATGGAGGTTTAAAGAATTAAAAAAATAGCGCATTAATAGTAAGTAAGGAAACTATTTATATGATGGACCTACTGGAGAAAAGCAGACGTGATAAAGAATGTTAAAATATTGAAAAAAGAGCATGATGGTTTAGCTTAAGATTTATCATAAATATCTGGAAAAGATCAAGTCGCAGCGTCTCCCTAAAAAAAGTTCTAAACAATGAAAAAAAGGTTAGCTAATTAACGATAAATACTCAATCCAGAGATCTTTAAAAACAAGTTTTAAAAGCAGGCAAAAAACATTGATGACATCACCAAATAAAGAGGAATTATTAGAAAATCTGAATACCTTACTTTTTAAAGCTGAAGCCCTTATGAGAGACGAGTTGCATGAACAGCGTTTAGAAGGCGCCGTAAATACTATAGATGCAATAATGCAATTCCTTAAATCGGAGTACCCAACAGTTAGCACTGACTCTTTATTTATGATAAGACAAGAAATAACAGAACTTAAAAGTGGGTTTAAAGCTAGAATTTTTAGGCAGCAGATTGGTAAAAAAGTCAGACGTCTTCCCACTACAAAGAAAAGTTATGAAGTTCTCGCTACTGCCGGAGTCGAGCTCTTGATAGAAGGACAGTTAAAAGTCTATGAAGCTTATGCCGTGGCCTCAAAAATATTGAAAAAGAAAACACCTTCCCAATTGGAAACGATGCGTATGAAATTTAGAACTGGCTACTATGACGCAGAATTGACAGCTTTGATGATTAGAAATAAAGAATATGCTCTCTCTCAAAACGAAGCTTTAACCGCTGGAAGGAAACTTCTTAATAAAGCCAAGAAATATTTAAAATAGGGCTTAGCTTTTTTAATCCAGGTTTGAATTTACTAAAGACGAAATCTGCTTGTTGGCTTTCTGAACGAGTTCTCTAACTTCCTTAAGCGAGGATTTTCCTTCATTTATTTTAGTTATAATGCTATTCAAAAGGGCTGAAAGCTCTTCACTTTGCTTATTAGAATCCATAAGGCGCAGCTGAGTTTTTTCGATTATAGCTTTAAGAGAAGTATTTTTTTGAAGTGCCTTTTCTAAATTAATTTTATTAATATATATTGCTGCTGCTCCAGAAGGACCAGCTTTGGCAGTGACTGAGCGTTTTTTGTTAAGGATTGTAGACGTTTCGCCTAAAAGCTCTTTCTCACCGATCGAGTTCAGCAAAAGACCATCCCGTGAATATATTTGTACTATACCTGAAACTATGATAAAGATACCGTGAGGTTTGCTGTCTACAGAATAAATTATTTCTCCTGGGTTCCACTTTATATTATTTTTTGTTATTTCCATTCAAATTCCAATTATAAATGCGCATTTTGACCTAGATACTTTATTTAGTTAGTTTTTAGAGTACCTAATCATAAAATTACGGAATTAGGCAAAAAAAATTCCCTTTGGCTTATTCTTAAACTAAATTATTACAAGAAAAAGAAATCCATCTCATTAATAATTAGAGAAGAACTCCTTTTCTTTATAATTATGAAAAAATTTATTAATGCGTGTGCGTTAAGAACCTTGAAGGCGGTTTTGTTGCTTCTAAGAATAATCCGAAATCACATAAAATAGAGTTAAAAGATTGAATTGAAATTCTTATTGAGGCAAAGTTAGGTTTATTCTAAAAATATACTCCCAAAAAATTATAAGCCTTTCGCTTCCTATTAAATTTCTAGAATAACCTCTATCCAAAATATTTCAAGGACTCCACAATGACTCTTATAATGGCGCAGATTAAGCTCGTTTTTACCTTTTTATACTACTTACCACTAGAAAAGTCCCAAATATAAAAGTGTGGGTGAACAGGAAGATAAGGGTCGCTCTTTGAGAACCCCATGTGTAGTAGTATAACCCAGAAAAGCCAAATTAAAGTTGAGACAGTTGAAAATATAGTTTATTTGATCCTCTTAGATATAAAACAATAATACGTAACGTTTACCTACCTAGGGTAATTTCATAGGGAGAATTACAGGGTTTGTCTTGTAGAAGGACAAAAATTTCACCTCCAAAAGAGCATTATGATCTTTGCCATAAGCTAGTAACCCAATCGCCCTAACATCTTCCCCAGTAAAATATTTACTTATTTGTGGGTTTGACCTTTTAAATGCAGTTGAAAAAGGAAGTCTGACTTCATTCCACTCTTTGGTTGTTGAAAATTTTGCCTGATAATAAAAGCGATACTGCTGGGGCAAAAAAATAGTCTCACTTGTATTCACGTGTAAGTAGTAATTTTCTCCATTACCTCTCACTTTAAGTAAGATACCTTCAGCTTCCTTTAACCCCTCAATAACATTCCTTCTAATTTGAATAAACCCTCCATTGTTGGCCGTGCTTACTGAACCTTCTAATCTCACGTATGATCCTTCAGAATCTAATCTAACACCAGCCCTACCTTCTGAAACCCCACCCATGACTTGATCGGTGTAAAATTGCCATCTCTTTTCTGGATTGTCATTAAAATCATCTATTATTTCAGTTATATTTTGAGACTTAACTGGAAAAGCAAAGTGGCAAACAAATATTGAAGTTATCAAGAAAGAAGTTTTTAAAAAATATTTCATACATTCATCTTACCTCGACTACCAAGCTATTGCAAAAGGTAAAGATGGTCTTAGATTAGGTGTGTTAAGGCAATTACATATGATTATCTTATTTCCTTCGTCTATTTGACCTCCCATACATGTAATCAGCAAACGTAAGGAGAATATTTGCTTGCATAAGCATGAAAATATTAGCTTTATTCATCTCTTACTAGCCCACCAAATTCTATCTCTCTAGCCTTTGCCAATACTCTAGTTAACCTTTAATATCTTGATCGAACATAATAAATATTAACTTTGATAACGCACTGATAGTGATACTCTTAAATAAACACAAATATATTTTAGAGAGATAATGGTATCAAAACTTTAGTTCTTATCACTTGCCTTTATTAGTAATATTTTATTTATTATCTTTTAAGAACTGTAAAAAACCCATGCAGTTTAAAGTATTAAGTAGCGTAGAATTGGGAGTAAATATGACAATCTTTGAGAAATTTAACAAAGCGCAGGAAAACAGAAATATTTTTAGAAAGAAATTGAAAAAATGAAACTACTCCTAGCAGCACTCATCATTATAGTCACATCAGTTCTATCACCTGTGTTTAGTGGTGTTATATCGATAGAAGCAGCAAATAAAAATGCAATTGTTGTAAATTACGAAAGTTCTAACCAAGCAACGAAATCAAAGGTTGAGTGTGCGCTTACAGATGAGATCGGAAATATTGTTGGAGTTGGTATGGCAAAATTAGATGAAACCATATCTAGGATAGTAGTAGGTATTTCGAGCGAGGACATGGGAAAAATTGTAGATATCACATGCCTAGAAAAATAAAATGTTTATGCTTCTCTT
>MDTB01222498.1_pt1 | contig 58335 bp, 59 predicted proteins | sample 811161 | NCBI WGS metagenome assembly MDTB01 (sample SAMN05326650, study PRJNA326480) | marine metagenome | isolation source: seawater | place: Mediterranean Sea | collected 2009 | reverse complement strand
TATCCATAGATTGAGCTCTTGTTATCCTTGGAAGTAATTCAAGTGAAAAAGTATTAATATTTTTTTTTACTAATTTATCTATTTTTTCTTTATTATCATATGGATTTAAGACTCCAATAAATGATTGATTTTCTTTCAATAAAGAATTTTTATCATCACTTAATAAACCTAATTGAACAATTATATCTGCATTAATTATAATTTCCTTTTCATCATTTAAAGTTAATACTCCTAACTCTTTATACTCTTCATCATTAATTCCAAGATGACTTCCATAATTTTCAGATAATGTAACTTCAAAACCAAGTGATAAATATTTTTTTGCAATCTCAGGTGTTATTGCTATTCTTTTTTCAATTTTTTGATTTTCTAAAATAGAAGCAATTTTCATACGCTAACTTTATAGTAAGAATATTGCCATTAAAACTAAAACACCAATAACAGCAATTGTGCCCCATAACACAAATTTTGTGAAATTATTCCAGGTACTTTTATGGTTTTCGTTGTCCATAAAAATTACTTTTGTCTTGCTTTAAATTTTGGGTTTGTTTTATTTATCACGTAAACTCTACCCCTTCTTCTGACAAGTTTTGAGTTTAAGTCTCTTTTCTTAATTGACTTGAGTGAACTTTTAATTTTCATAATTTCTCCCTTTAATAAACGAACTTATATAATCTTTCAAATTTATTTTACTAAATCTTTGAATTATCTTATTATTTAATGACATTTTAGTTAATGCTGAAGCATATCTTTCCCCAGGTCTTTCATTTATGAATTTTATATCTGTATTAAACATTTTTGCAGCTTCTAAAATCGAGTATGATTTTCTATTTGAAATACTGTAATGAGCACACCTATTTTTTATCCAAGCCTCATAGCAAACATCAATTGTATCATCAATATGGGTAAATTTTCTTGACTGAGAACCAGGTTTCACAACAGTCAAAGGTTTATTTTTTAGATATTGGTCTTCAAAAATCCCAATAACTGTAGCCATACTTCCACGTTTAATTTGCCTTGGACCGTAAACGTTATAAAAATAAATAATTTCAAATTTAAATTTAAACCATTTTTTTAAGTTTTCTAATAATTCTAGATTTTTTGCTTTTAAGAAAGCATAAGGAGAAAGATTTTTATCCATTCCTGAGTTACCTAAACTTGCTGAAGTTGCAGAATAAACTAGTTTTATTTTATTATCTAAACAAAATTTAAAAACTTCTTTCGTTCCTAAAGAGTTAGATTCATAACACTTGTCAAATTCTTTGAAACTTTGAAATATTCTCGCAAATTCCCCAAAATGAAATAACGAATGGATATTTTTTTTATATTTATTTAAAATTCTCCGAATATCTTTTGTATGTCCTTTAAAATATTTAACTCTTTTATTTATGATATGGTTTTTTCTAGTCCCAGATGAATAATTGTCTAAACTTATAAATGTTTTATTAGTCCTCTTTATTAAAGATAAAATCAAATTTGTTCCCACGAAACCTGCACCGCCTGTGACTATTATGATATTTTTCATTAAATAATGCCTGGCAACGTCCTACTCTTCCGTGTCTTAAGACAAAGTACCATCGGCGCAGAAAAGCTTAACTTCCGAGTTCGGTATGGGATCGGGTGTTGCCTCTTCGCAATAATTACCAGGCAAGTTCTTATAACTTCATATATTTTTTTGTAAAGATAAAAAGGTGGTGAAATAGTTATGCTTTGAACGTCTAATTACAATTTATTATTCTTTAACATTTTTAAAAAACTGAATTTAGGGCAAATAGTCAACTAATTGTCAAATTGTTTCACATAGAATATATTCGAACCAACCATCAGAAATTTATTTTATAAAATATGAAAATAATCCAAACATATCATTTAAAAGATTTTTAAAATGTTTTTAGAAAGAAAAATCTGTCCTATTTGTATACAAAAAAAATTTGAAAAAATTGATTTTGATATTAATAATAATAAAATTATTAAAATTTTGAGTAATTATTACAAAAAAAAACTTCCTAAAATCGTTTGTAAAACTTTTAAATATGAAGTCTTGAAATGTGTTAATTGTTCACTTCAATTTCAAAAATATATATGTGACGATAAATTATCTAATCAACTTTATGAGAGTATTATTGATAAAAATAAAAGCTTTGAAAAAAAAAAGAGGTTAAATTTTAAAAATTTTGATAATTTCATAAGAGAATTAAAAATAATTAAAAAAATTGTTAAAAAGCCTAATCATCAAATAAATTTATTAGAGTTTGGCTGTGGATGGGGTTTTTGGTCTAAGTTAGCACAAAATTTAAATTTCAATATTAATACGGTTGAAATTTCAGAAAGTAGAATAAAATATTTAAATGAAAATAATATTAAAAACACAAAAAAAATTAAAAAAAGTGTTAAGTATGATTTAATATACTCTGACCAAGTTTTTGAACATCTGTCTTACCCAGGAAAAGAGTTTTCAAACTTAGTCAAAAGTTTAAGTTCAAATGGACATATTTTCATAAAAGTGCCATCATCATTCATGATGAACTTTAAAAAAATATTTAATATACATCCCTATATGAATATCTTATTTCCATTAGAGCATATAAATTTATACAACAAAAAAGTTTTTCTGTTTTTGTCTAAGAAATATAATTTAAGAATATGCAACTATAAAATACTAGGTATTGGAGGGATACATGGAATTGTTTTGTATTTAAAAAACTATTTCACAAATAGTTTTGTTATTTTTAAAAAAAATAGTTTTAAGTAATCTAATGATAAAAAAAATTTTAATAACTGGATCTAATGGTATGTTGGGAAAAAATATAATAAAAGATAAGAGATCTAAAAAATATAAAATATCTAAAATATCTAGAGATAAAATAGATTTAAAAGATCAAAAAAAACTGATGACATATTTAAAAAAAGTTAAGCCAGATTTAATTATACATTGTGCTGCAAAAGTGGGTGGTATTGGAGATAATTATAAAAAAAATCTTGAGTATTTTAGAGAAAATAATGAGATAAATAATAGCGTTATAATCTCTGCAAAACTTTTAGGAATAAAAAATTTAATTAATTTTGGAAGCTCCTGTATGTATCCAGCTTTAGCAAAGAAACCTCTTAGGGAGAAATCTATATCTATCAAAGGTCTAGAGAAAACAAATGAAGGATACGCATTATCAAAAATCATGTCTCTTCAAATTTGCAAAATGATCAACAGGGAGAAAAATTATAAATACAAAACTTTGATTCCATGCAATTTATATGGTCCATACGATAATTTTAGCCTTGAAAAAGGTCACATGATCCAATCAGCAATTAAAAAAATTTATAATGCAAAGAGGAAAAAATTATCATCAATTGAAATGTGGGGCACAGGAAAAGCTAAAAGAGAATTTATGTATATACAGGATCTAGTTGATTTTATATTTAAAATCATACAAAATTTCAGTACAACGCCAGATGTAATTAATGTTGGAACAGGCAAAGAATATTCAATTAAAAAATATTACAAAACTATTTTTAAGATTTTAAAATTTAATCCCAAAATAGTTTACCTAAAGAATATGCCAGAAGGACAGATGTCAAAGGTACTCGATGTTAAAAATTCTAAAAAACTTGACTGGTCTTCAAAAATAGATCTTCAAAACGGTATTAAAAAAACTATAGAATATTTTATAAAAAATTATGAAAATTAAAAAATATCCATTGGCATTAAATACCTGGGATAATAAAGAAATCTCAAAAATTAAACTACTTCTTAGCAAGGGTCAATTGACAATGGGGAAATACGTCAAAAAATATGAAAATATTTTTGCAAAAAAGAATAAAAACAAGTACGCAATAATGACTAATTCTGGTTCATCATCTAATCTGTTGATGTTTTCTGCTTTATTTTATACCAAACAAAATAATTTTAAATTAAAGCAGGGAGATGAAATTATTGTACCGTCAGTATCCTGGAGCACCTCGTATACACCAATATATCAATTAAATTTAAAAATGAAATTTGTAGATATAGATCTTGATACTCTTAATTATGATTTAAAAGAATTAAAAAAAAAAGTAACTAGAAAAACAAGGGCTATACTTTGCGTTAATGTACTTGGAAATTCAAATAATTACTCAGAAATAAAAAAAATAATAAAAAATAAAAATATATTTCTAATTGAAGATAGCTGTGAGTCAATGGGTAGTCAATTTGAAAAGTCTAAAGTTGGAAATTTCGGTATAATGTCTTCTTTTAGCTCTTATTTTTCTCATCACATCTCAACTATAGAAGGAGGAGTTATTACTACAGATAATAAAGAGCTCTATCATATACTTTTATCATTAAGAGCACATGGTTGGACTAGAGATCTACCAAACAAAAATTTGGTTATTTATAAAAGTAAAAACAAAATTAAAGAAATGTATAATTTTGTACTTCCAGGATACAATTTAAGACCTACGGAAATAAATGGGGTTGCAGGAATAGAACAATTAAAAAAATTTAATTATTTTTTAAAAAAGAGAAGAGAGAATGGTACTTTATTTGTAAATTTATTTAAAAATCACAAGATTATTAAAATTCAAAAAGAAATTGGCAGAAGTAGCTGGTTTGCATTTAGTATGATTATTAAAAATAATTCGTTAAAAAACTTAAAAAAATTAATTAAAATTTTAGATAAATTAAAAGTGGAATATAGGCCAATAATTTCTGGAAATTTTGCAGACAAATATGTTTCTAAAAAATATTTTAAGACTAATAATAAAAATCTTAAAAATGCAAAATACTTAGATAAATTTGGAATTATGATTGGAAATAATCCTGTAGATATGAAATATATACTAAATAAGTTAAGTGAAGAGTTAAGTGTTCTCTAACATTTCATTAATTAAATAATTAATATCATACTTTGGCTTCCAATTAAGAATTTTTTTGGCTTTTGTAAAATTGCCTCTTAATTGGTTGACATCTGTAGGCCTAAAATATTTTTTGTTTATATCAATTACTAATTTGTTATTTACATAACCTTTTTCATTTAATCCTTTGCCTTTCCATATTATTTTCATACCTAATTTTTTGGAAACCAATTCAACAAATTTTTTCACTGTGAGTTGTTTATTTGTAGATACTACATAGTCATCAGGTTTAGGAATTTGCATAATCTTCCACATTGCGTAAACAAAATCTTTCGCATGTCCCCAATCTCGTATTGAATATAAATTACCTAATGACAGTTTACTTTGTTCACCTGACTTTATTTTTTTTAATCCTTCTACAATTTTTTTTGTAACAAATGTTTCGCCTCTTCTTGATGACTCATGATTAAACAAGATACCATTGCAAGCATGTAAATTATAAGCCTCTCTATAGTTTTTGGTCACAAAAAAAGAAAAAACTTTAGAAACTCCATAAACTGATTGAGGATTAAACTTAGTTTTTTCATCTTGAATTTTTTTACCACTATTACCAAACATTTCAGAACTTGATGCTTGATAGTATTTTGTTTTTTTATTAATTGATCTAATCGCCTCAAGTATTCTTAATGATCCAAGAGCATCTACATCCGCTGTATACAAAGGTACTTCAAAAGATACTTTAACATGACTTTGGGCTGCTAAGTTATATACTTCATTTGGTTTAATTTTTTTCACAATGTTATAAATACTAGAAGTATCTGTAACGTCCCCATAATGTAGTTTAAAATTATTATTATTAAAAATGTTATCTATTCTTTTCGTATTGATTAAAGATGACCTTCTTTTAACTCCATGAACGATATAATTCTTTTTTAGAAGTAGTTCAGCTAGGTAAGACCCATCTTGACCTGTAACTCCAAATATTAAAGCAACTTTTTTTTTCATATAATTTTAATTTTTAATGGAATAATATAATATAACTTAATTTAAACTTATTATAAGATGTTTCAATGGTAAATAATAAAAATAATCTTTTAAAATTTATTTATTCTAAGAAATATATACTAATCAGTTTATTAATTATCTCTCTTATAATTTCATACTTGATTCAAAGAAACGAAAATTTATTCAAAACCCATAATGATACAAAAAAAATAGAAAAGATTGAAAGTATTGATCCAATGGTAAAATTTAAAGATCATATGTATTACTTATGGTATGACAAATCACTGAATAATCATCTTATGGATAGGATAATTGGAGCAACTTTTGAGAAAGCTCAAGTAGGGTCAATTTTTGATGATAAGAAAAGAAATATGATTCCAAAAAGTGGTAATGGAAATTTATATCGTTATTTTATGGTGAGATCACTTGATCCAATAAATATAAATCTTTTAGAAAAATCATTTAAAATAGAAAAAAACAATTTTCTTAATAGTGAACTTAATACCATAAAACAATTTAGATTAAACAAGAACAATGAAAATATAATGATAAATAAAGAATACGATTTATTAAAAATTAGAGATAGCGAGTTATATTTTAAGGAAGAATTAAGAACTACAGAAATGCAAATGTCTAAGGCTAAAGATATAATTTCTAAAATGGGAGATGAAAGCCATTTATCAAAAAATGTAGTGGTACTAGAAGATTTAAAATTAATGAAAGAAAAAGTTTTAATAAAAATCGATAAAAAAACATTTTTTTATCCTGAAATAGTTATTCTAGTTTTATACTTGCTGTATTTTTCATGGTATTTTTTTAGCCAAATTATAAAAGAAAAAGATTAGATCTTTTTTGATTTTAAATATACCAACGAGAAAGTATAAAAAAGTATAATAGATAGCCAATTGTTAAAAAAACTTCCAGTAGGTAAAAAAGGTAAAAACTGCACAAGAAGTGAACCAATAGGTAAAAAATAAACTATATCTGATGATCTGTGCTTTCTGTAAAAGTTAATTAAATTTGTAAAAAATAACTTATATAAATAAATAAGACCAAATATAAACAATGAAAAACCTAAAATACCAGTCTCACTTAATATCTGAGCAAAATAATTATGTGGATGAGTAGAACATCCTCTAACTTTATCTTCATATTTTTTACACTCAATTCTAAATGATTTTGGACCAGACCCTAAAATTTTATTATCTAAAAATATATAATAACTTGAAATGATATGATTTGAATGAGCTTCTGATATCCAATATGTAGTATCCTTTGAAAAAATTTGATTTTTAGTTGTTTCTATTATTCTTTCATATACTTTGCCACTAAACTGAACTGAACCAAATATAGTTAAAAAAATCAATAATATAGTTAAAATAAAATATTTAATTTTTCTAAAAGTAAATATAAAAATAATAAAATTTCCTAATAATAGAAATAATGCAACTCTTTCACCAGTGAACATTGTAATCCAAAGACTAATTAAAAATAGCAATAGTGCTATTGTAGTGCTAATTTTTTTGTTGAAATAGACCATGACAAAAAATATTATCATAGGAAGAATCCTTGACAGATAACTGCCTAAAATTTCTTCTTCAAAAAATATCCCTGATATATTAAATCTTTTTGTTTCAACACAACATTTGCCCTTATTTCCAAATAAGCTCTCACCCGTAAAAATTTGAAAAAGTGCATCAGAAATTACTACAAGAAAAAAAATTAAGGGGATAAAGGCAAATTTTAAATTTAAATAATTTTGATTTAAAAAAAATTTAGCACTTATAAGGAATAATATGAAACGTAGGTAAAAGAAGGCTTTTCCGATAATTATTCCGTTTTGAGATAGTAAAGCAGAAATTAATATTACTAAATAAAATAAGTATAAAAAAATAAAGATTTTTTCTTTAAAAATATCAAAATTTTTATTTTTAATAAGTCCACTAATTATTAATAACGTAAATAAATTTAATAATATTTCAGCAATTAATGGCCCAAGTGCAATCCCAACCGGTATAGAAAAAAAAAGAATATTTAAAACATTTTGATAATTAATTTGTAAATTTTCATAAATTTTCATAGGGTAAATTCTGAGTATTTTTTTGGAATTAAGTTTTTTAAATCAACAATAAAGCTATTATTCTTCTTTAATTTTAAAAGATTTTGAATTTTCAAATCTTTGAATTCGTCATGCTTTACTCCAATAATTATAATATTGAACTTTGAGCCTAATTTTGGAAATTTATCTAAAAGTTTTACTTTATTAAAAATTCTAGATTTATTTTCTGTTGGAGCAATGAAAGGATCGTATCCATAAACTTTGATTCTTTTTTTAGCCATCATATTACATAAATCTATCATTTGTGAGTTTCTTATATCAGGACAATTTTCTTTAAAGGTTAATCCAAGCACCAGTGCATTGATGTTTAAACTTTTTTTTTTTGTTTTTAAAATGCTATTGATATTTTGAAATACCCATTTAGACATATTGTCATTCAATTTTCTCCCTGCGAGTATAATTTTTGGTTTGTACTTTTTCTTTTTTGATATGTAGGTTAAATAATAAGGATCTGTACTAATACAGTGTCCTCCAACTAATCCAGGTTCGTATCTATGAAAATTCCATTTTGTTGATGCAGCATCAAATATTGATTTTGAATTTAATTTTAGCTTTTTAAAAATAATAGAAAGCTCATTAAACAGAGCAATGTTTATATCTCTTTGAGTATTTTCAATAATTTTAGCTGCCTCTGCAACCTCAATACTTTCTGCTCTATATGTTCCTGCTTTTATAATTGATCTATATAAATAATTTACTATTTCAAAACTTTTATCAGTACTCGCAGATACTATTTTTACAATTTTTTCTAATTGATGAGAATTATCTCCTGGATTTACTCTTTCCGGTGAATAACCACAATAAAAATATTTTTTATTTAATAAATTTAATTTTTTTTCATAAATATTATTTTTAACGTATTTTAAATTAGATTTCTTTTCGATTATTCTCGCACAAATTTTTTCTGTTGTTCCGGGAAAACTCGTGGACTCAAAAATAACAATATTTTTATGATTTATTATTGATGAAATTAAATTACAGGCTTTTTTTAACGGTGATAAATCTGGATGTTTCAACTTGTTAACTGGTGTTGGGACAGTCACTATATAGATATTACAGGACTTTAAATCATTAATATTTGTAGTAACTTTTTTATTTATTTTTTTCAATTCAATTTTATTTAATTGCAAGCTTTCATCTTTTAATTTTTTTAATCTTGAAATTTTTTTTTCATCTATATCAAAACCAACAGTATTAAATTTTTTTGAAAAACTAAATAAGAGAGGTAATCCAACATATCCTAAACCTATAATGCCAATTTTAATTTTTTTAATCATGATTATTTATTTCCTCTAGGTATTTCTTGATAATTTTTTTTCATCAAAGTTTTTTTCAACAAATTTTCTTCCATTTCTTGAAAATTTTAATCTTTTTTTATAACTTAATTTGTGAAATTTAATCATAATTTTTGATAAATCATACTCGTTTTTAATGCTAGTAATGTAACCATTAAAATTGTTTTTTATTATTTGAGTTGAACCACCTATTTTACTCGTTATAGCTGATCTACCCATAGAAATTCCTTCTAAAAGTGATCTGTTTAATCCTTCTGGATAAGACGTGGGTAAAACAATGCAGTCTGAATTTTTTATTATTTTCCTAACATCACTTATAGGTTTATAAAATTTAACAATATTAGATTTTTTCCAATCTTTTAAATCTTTTTTTGAAATTGAATATTTGTCATTCGAACAATCACCAATTGCAATAAAATCAACATTTTTATACTCTTTATTAATTAATTCTGCAGCTTTCACAAACATTTTTATACCTTTTAATATTAAAAACCTTCCTACAAAAATAAAAGTTGTAGTCTTAGACTTATTTGGTTTTGAATATTTGTAATGTTGGATATTTACTCCCGTTCCATTAATTAGTTTTAATTTATTTTTTTTAACTAATTTTTTTTCTTTGATTAGATTGTAGTCATTTTTTGTAACAGCATAAAAAGTTAAAATATTTTTTTGAGAAATTTTAAATAATATGAAAATCATTTTTTTAAACAAAAAATTTTTTGATAAACTCAAACCAAAACCATCAAGAGTATTTATAACTTTTATTTTAGAATTTCTTAATAATAAGCTACTATATATAATTGGTTTTATTGTAAAATTTATCACAACATCTGGTTTATACTTTTTAATAATTTTATTTAAGTCAAATAATAATTTTAACTCCTTAAAAGGATTTGTATTTTTTGAAATTATATTAATCTCTTTAGTAGTGGCACCTAATTTTTTTATGTTTTTAACACTGTTATCTTTCAGGGAAGCTACTAAAACATCATTTCTGTTTTTAATAAATTCTTTAACAAAACTTGACCTAAAATTATAAACACTCCAGAATGTATTAGATAAAATTAAAATTCTCATATTAGGAAAATAAAACGTATATACCTAATATTAAAAAAAAATAAAATCATAATTAAAAATATTAACAATTCTGCATCAATTTGAGTTTAAAGATTAGTTTAAAAACTAAAAAAATTACCGAATTGATACTTTCTCTATTTTTCTAATTTGTTCTAAACCTAGAACTGCAAGTACAGACATGGGCAAAATACAAGGTAATCTGTATCTCCAATCAAAATCAATTAATAAAACTGAGTGAAAGAAACTAAATGAAATAATAGTTATAAACATAATTAATATTATTTTTTGTTGTTTAAATTTATAAAATTTAAATTTAACTAAGGTCAAAATCATTAGTATATAAATTGGTGTAAAAATCAGAATATTTAAAATATTGTGATTGAAACTATATAATTTATCATAAAAAATAAAATAACTGTAAAATCTAACAATAATGATTTTCATTATATCAATAATATTTTCTGGTTTCTCTAGATATGTATGTGGTCTATCGTTAATTATCACCCCCTGCATATAATAATTACGATAATATTGAAATGAACTTTTCATTGATGGATCATTCATTTCATTAAAGAAAATATTATTTATTATTAGATAAGACACAAAAAAAATTAAAACAAAATAAAAAGTTAATAAAATCAAAATACGTTTAAATATTATACTTTTATCATTAGCTGTATCAGCTAAAAAAAAATATTGAATAGCTATTAATAGAATTACTATTCCAGGAGGACGAGTAAATATTATCAAAATCAGCAATAGTAAAGTTATACCAATATTATTTTTTCCAATTGATAAATAAACTAAAAATAAAAAACAAAGATAACAAAATAAAAAATCTGTCAATAAATAATTTGACCAATTTAAATAGTCATAATTAATTATTGCTAATGAAGGTATGAAATAACAAAATTTTATTTCTGAACTCAATTTATTTTTGATAAAATAAACTGTAAGCAAAAAAGTTAAAAAATTCATCAATATAAACAAGGTTTTCCAATTTTCAGAAAAAATAAAAGAAATTTTAAAATAAATTACAGAGAAAAAAAACAATACACCTGTAATACTTCTTTCTAAGTACAAGTAATTTATAGCATTAAAAGGATTAAGACTCATTTCATTTGACCAATCTATAAATCTCAATGTGTCTACTGATGTTCTGGCATCAGTAAATATTAAAAATAACAAAACTAAAAAAATGGGGATTATGTAAAATAAATTTATTTTATTATTAGATATAGATAGTAAAAAAATTTTAAACATTTACTTTCTTATTAAAAATTTTATAGAAAATTAAATACATAGATAAAGACAATATCAATGATAAATAGATATTTTCAAAAAAAAGATATAATAAAATTGGAAAAATTATACCTACTAAATTCATAAAAAGAGCAATCAATTGCGATTTCGTCTTATTATAAATTATATGATGTATATGGTTACTATCTGGGAAAAAAGGGTGCTTACCTTTACTTAATCGTGAGATAAAAAGTCTTAAAAGATCTATACCAGGGTAAATCATTAATAGCAGTATTTCTTCTACTGTAAAATTTATTAGTGTTAGATTATAATTTTTGATTATAAGACAGGATAATAAAAATGATATTAAGTAAGACCCATTATCACCTAAAAAAATTTTGTTTTTAAAGTTTAAATATAGAAAAAAAATAATAGATATCGAAATAAGTATAATAAAGATATTTGGATTTTTTAAATAAAGAAATGTCAAAATTACTAAAGAATAACAACCTGATTGTCCATTTATTCCATCAAACATATTAAAAGCGTTTAAAAAAATTATAAAACAAACTATTGTAAAAAAAATACCAAATCTCTCTATGTTGAAATAATAATAATTTCCAAAATTCAAATAATTTATTATTAAAGTATTATCTAAAAGAAGTGCTAAGTAAATTAATAATCCTAAAATTAATAATTTGTTTGTAGGAGAAATTCCAAATTTATCATCGTATGCACCAAAGCAAGTTATTAACGTTCCTACAATTAGAAGACTTGATAAACTTCTTTCTCCTTCAAAAATTAATAAAATTTCTTTTTGGTATAAAGATAAAATTAAAATTAAAATTAAATTTAGTAATATAATTACACCACCAATAGTTGGAACTGGATGGCTATGAATTTTTCTACTTTCATTTGGAATATCTTTTATGTTCAAAAATTTAGCAATCTTATTAAAATTAAATAATATAATTATATTCAATAAAGTGATCGAGAATATCGAGAAAAATTTCAGCATAAGAGCTATATCTTATTTAATTATAACATTAATATCTAAAAAAAATAAAAATTATAAGGTATAAATGAACCGCTGTGTGATGAAAAATTAAAAAAGAATACCATATAAAAACAATGTAATAAAAATAACATTGTTAAAATAGTATTATTGAATTTATTCTCAAAAAATTTCATTAATTTTAATATTATTAGAGGATTTATAACTATAAGAAACATCATAAAACGAAGTGTAACTATATTGCTTATTGGATAAAGAAAAAGAAAAAATAAGCCAAACAACGTAAAAATAAAAATTAGTTTATCTAATGAATCAAAATTATCGTTTTTTGATAAAGTAATAAAATAAAAAATTATAAAATATGCATAGTTTATAAAAAATAATTTTATTATTGGAAATTGAAGAGTATGATTTGCAGGAGAAGTAAGTACATACCAATTGAAGTGACCTTTTAAACTATACGTGTTAAATGAGACAAATAAGATTGTAAAAAAAAATAAGATTAACAAATATGTTATAATTTTTTTTTTATTATTTAAATCAGATAAAATATAAAAAAAAAAAATTATAGGAAAAAAAATAAAAAAATATTTATGAAATAATACTCCAATTAAAGTTACCAAAAGAGATTTAAGATATCTTTTTTCAATTATTAAAACCATAAGATATAAACCAATACAAATTGAAATTGATTGCCTCAGTAGGGAGAATGAAAAAAAGTAATATAGAATGGGTATAAAAATTATAGAACAAACCGTATAGTTATTGATTTTTTCAGAAAATTTATAAAATCCAAAAAAGAATATTGAAGCGATAAATAATTTAATAGTCCAAAAATCCAGTTTAAGAATATTTCCAAATATAACATTTAGTAAAGAATAAAAAATATCATAATTTAGAATGTTTAAACTTGTCGAAATTGAAAAAATTGGTAATTCTAAAACCGCATTGTAATCCCTTGTATATCTACCAATATCTGTTCCAAGATCAGCTCTAAAAGTGGCAAAACACGCTAATAAAGAAAATATAATAAATAAATACAATCTTTTATTTTCTTTTCTCACTGTTTGATCAACCTTAGATGATAGAAAGACTACAAGAGTATATAATGTTAAGTAAATGTACAATTAGCTTTCCCAGATTGTTCTGTAGCTAGTAACCATTTTCTGTAAAGGATAGTTGTTTGTTATATGAGAACGGGAAGCCACTCTTCTTTTTTCCCAATCAAAATTTTTTGAAAAATACTCATTTGACGCATCAGCAAGTTTATTTGCAAGAAGTTTTGGAGATTTTACTGGTACTACCCAACCATATTGATCAACAATTAAGGATGCATCACCAACGTCAGTTGATATGCAAGGAATGCCATAACTCATAGCCTCTGCTATTACATTGGGAAACCCCTCATTACCTGCACTTGACAATACATGTACATCAATTTTTTTAAAATAACTATGAATATCATTTATCATGCCCTCAAAATGAATTTTATCCTTAAATATCTCGTCTTTGAATATATTTTTTAATTTCATATTTTGCATGTCGATCATATCACCTGCTAAGTAAATTTCCCATTTTCGATTAGCTATTTTCGAAAATTCTATTAAAGATTTTGCTAAATTAACATAATCTTTTTGTGGGTCCCATCTTGCCAACATTCCTATTTTAAAAACATCATCTGTAGATTTATCAATAAATTTCATTTTATTAAAATCGTATCCATTATTTATAACTTGGATTTTATTACTATCATATCCAATTGAAGCATGTATGTTTTTAGACTTTATAGAACAACTTACAATTTTTGTAGGTATCCATTTAGAGAAATATGCACATACTTTGGATAATATAATTGTAGAGCTGGATGCCCATTCTTTAGTAAGGTTAGAATTTCTTATATTCCAATAAATTTTTTTAACTCCTATAAATTTTCCAATTAAACCTCCAATGAAGTCTGCATGGTACATCCAGGTTTGGATAATATCAGGTTTTTCTTTTCTTAAAATAAAATATAACTTAATGAATCCAAAAAATGAGAATTTACCTTTGGTCATATTCAATTTTATTAATTCTATATTTTTGTTTTCAAAAAATTCTTTATATATCCCAAAATCAATGAATGAAATAATTGTATGAGAATAAGTTTTATCATAACCAGTCAATCTTGCTAATACAGCTTGAGCTCCTCCAGAACCTAATCCAGAGATTATATGAAAAACTTTTTTAAGATTTTTAGTATTTTCTAAAGAACCCCACACAAAATTAAATTCGTTTAACATTTTTTCAATATTGTATAATTTATTAATTCTCTGATTTGCCTTGATTTGTAGTGTTTGCCAAGCTTTTTTATCGTTTAAAAATAAATTCACAGCTTTTAAGAATGTATTACCTAATTCAAACTTGTTTCTTGATTGGACTGTCCATCCAGTTTCTCCCACTATTTTTTCTGCGTCACCCACATTAGTTGTAATATTTGGAATTCCTTCCCTCATCGATTCTGCTACTACATTTGGAAAGCCTTCGCTTCTACTAGATAATACATGAGCGTCTATCATGTCATAAAAGTTATTTACATGATCTTTTTCAAAATCACCCATCAGTTCAACATGATTTTCTAGATTTAAATTTTTTATTAAACTTTTAATTTTAAGATTACTATTATCTATTTTATGTCCTGCTAATAGAAATTTAATTTCAATATTTTTACTTATATCTTTAAACTCTTTTTTATTTAGCATAAAGTGAATTGCCTCCAAAAAATTATTATAGTCTTTTTGAGGGTCCCATCTTGCTAACATTCCAAACACAAAAGTTTTTTTATCATTATCTTTTAAAATAACTTCCTTCTGTGGATATCCATTATTAATCACCTTCATTTCTTTGTTGTATCCAAGCTGATTATGAAAACTTCTTCCTTCAAATGAATTGATAATTATTTTTTTAGGTATAATACCAGAGAATAATGCACATAATTTAGCAATAATCATGGTATTTAAGGACTGAGTTTTGACAGTAAATGTAGAATTTCTCAAATTCCAATAAATTTCTTTAATGCCTGCAAATTTTGAAATTAACCCACCAATCAAATCTGCGTGGTACATCCATGTTTGAACTATATCAGGTTTTTGGGATTTTAAAATTTTATATAATTTGATAATTCCTTTAATGTGTATTTTTCCTTTTGGAAAATTAAGAGTATGAACTGGTATATTTAAAGTTTGAATCTTTTGACCATAAATACCTAAATCCATCATAGATATTACAATATGTTGATTAATTTTATCGTTTTCTAAAATTCGAGTAAGAACTACTTGGGCACCTCCTGGGCCAAGACCTGAAATTATATGAATAATTTTCATAAAAAATTATATAAAAGATTTATTATTAATTAAAATTTTTATTTCTTTCTCAAAAATTTTCTTTTCTTTCCAGCCTAGTTTTCTTAATTTTTTGACTGCAATCTTATAAACTTTATCATTAAAAGGTCTATCTTTTACAAATTTATAATAGTCTCTATAATCAACATTATTAATTTTTGACATCAATTTTAATAAATCAATTATTTTATAGCACTTTTCCCCTCTTATATTGTATATTTCTCTAACTCTTGATTTCTTTGAAATTAAATTAATAGCATCACAAAAATCATCAACATGTAAAAAATGTCTAAGAGTTTGTCCTTTTCCATGGATTAATACTCTTTTTTCTCTGGCCAAAGCTTTAATAATTGCTGGTACTATTTTTTCTGAATGCTGTCTGTTACCATAAATATTATTTGATCTGATAATTATAATTGGTAGTTTAAAACTTTTAATATAAGTTTGAGCTAATAAATCTGCACCTGCTTTAGAGGCTGAATAAGGATTGGTAGGTTCTAATAATGACTTTTCATCTTTATATTTAAATGTTTCACCATAGACTTCATCGGTGCTAATAAAAATAATTTTTTTTGGTTTTTTTTTTCTGCAGATTTCTAAAAGTACGTGAGATCCATATGTATTACTCATTGTAAAATTTAATGAGGAATTGTAAGAATTATCTACATGCGACTCGGCTGCAAAATGTACTATTGTCGTATTAGTTGTTATATACTTTTCATATAATTTTTTATTACATACATCTCCAATAATCAGTTTGTGATTATTTAATTTTATTTTTTTAAAATACTTAAGATCTGAAGCATATGATTTTTTATCTATAATGGTTATATTTTTCCATTTATACCTATTTTTAAGATAATAATTTTTACCTGCAAAACCCAAGCCTCCTGTTATTAATAATTGTTTAGTCATCGTTTCAATTCTTTTATTGTCTCTCTTATAATATCATTTTTGTTAATATTAAGTAAATTCGTGATTTTTGATATATTCAAAGTTTGATTTACTATTTTCGTTCTTATATTTGTCTTTCTTGCATCTTTGAGAACTTTTTTATCCAAAAATAAAGATATTACTTTACTCATATCTATACCCTTTTCTGAACCTATATTATATATGCCATATTCATTTCTACTTTTTAGCATCATTTTAAATATTATCTTTAGAGAATTTATTGTAATAAAATCTTTTTGGCTTTTAAGGCTAATATCAAATTCTATCTTTTTGTTTTTATAATAATTTTTATATAATAAATCAAAAAAAGTATTCTTTGAGTAAACTTTTTTAAGAAATACATTTGATAATCTATATATAAAAAATTTTTTTGTATATTTTTTTATAATTTTTTCAACCATATATTTATTATATGTGTAAGGTGAACTAGTATTAAGTTTTCTTACTTTCTCTGTACATAGAAATCGCATTGGATATAACTTTGATGTAGACATAAAGTGTATTTCTTTGTTTTCAAACTTTTTCAAGATTTTTTTTTCGAAAAAAAAATTTTTTTCTTTTTTTTTAAAATATTTTTTAGGCATACTTAAAAGTATTAATTTATCATACTTGTTGTAATCAATTTTTTTTAATTCATTATGTGAGTAAAAATTTTTTTTATTTAAAAAATCAAAAGCTTTAGCTAAAAAACTTTTTTTTCCTATCACTAATATATTTTTCATTATATTAAATCTAAAATTTTACTGGATCTAATTTCCCAAGTATAATTACTCCTAAAATGATAATATGCTTGAGTTGATAATTTTTTTTTTAAAGAATTATTTGAAGTGACCATTTTTATTTTTTGGGCCCACTCTATTGGATTTTTATAGTTGCATAATATGGAATTTAAATTATGTTTTAGAACTTCTCTCAATACTTCGTTATTTGATGATAATATTATTTTTTTATGAGACATATATTCAAAAATTTTAAGTGGTGACATGAATTTGCTAGTATCGAGCTTATCACCATGTACTCTTACATCATCGTCGTATGGAGCTAATACTATATCAAAAATATGATAATATTTTTTTAAATCATATTGATTTTTAAAACCTAAAAAATAGATATTCTTTGGATAATTTAAAATTTTAGATTTGTAGCTGTTATAATCTCCAATTAAATAAAACTTATGATCTTTTAAAATTAAAGCTAATTTTTTAATTAATTCAATACCTCGACCTTTATAAAAAGACCCAACATATCCAATATTCTTATTAGAATACTTAATTTTACTTCTTGTAAAATTATATTTTATTTTATTTGCACTATCAGGTAATATACAGATTTTATCTTTAAAATTACCATTAGTGTTATTGATAAGATATCTTTTTAAATTATGTGAGATAACTACTATTTTTATAAGATTTTTATTTCTTAAGAAAACGTTAAATATTTTTAGAAATAGTTTACTATTAAATGGATGATGCAATTCAACTATTACCTTAAAGTTTAACATTAATAAGATTAATGATGAAATGGGACTTCTTGAAATAAAGAGTTTACTTTCGAATAATTTCACTTCTTTAAGAATGGTATAGATTAGAATTAATTTATTAAAAAATTTAATATTGGAAGAATTAATTATTTTGTAATCAAAATTACTAACATCGTAAAACTTAAATATATTTTTTACTTGAGTTAATTTACTTTTATCCTGATTAATTGTAATTAACTTAAATCTTTTTTTTTTTGAAATTTGTGAAGACATTTGCATAACATGTTGGCTGTATGCTGAAATTGATGGGATGGTTGCTTCAGCTATATAATAGACCTTCATTTAAATAACTTTTCAAATTGATTTAAAAAATTCTTTTCTGAATAATTTTTTTTTAAAATAATCGTACGAATTTTTAGAAAAAATACTTATTCTTTTTTTATTTTTTATAAAAAATAACATTTTTTTCTTTAGTTGTTTTTCATTGTTTTCATTAAATATTAATCCGTTAAAATTATTTTTAACATAAAAATTTATTCCATTATTTTCTCCACAAATTACTGGCGTTCCTTGTCCTAAAGATTCCATTACAGAGATTGAAGCTGGTTCATTAAAGGAAGGCATTATTAAGACGTCACATAATTTATAGTAATTGAAAATTTTTTTATAATTTAAATTTTTTATTATTTTAATTCTATTTTCAACTCCAAAAAAACGGATTTTATTTTTAATAAATTTAAAAAAATTACTATGTGATTTTGTTGAAACCTCTCCAACAACATATAATTTTATGTTATAACTTTTATTTAACTCAGAGAAAATTTTTATTAATAGTAATAAATTTTTTCTTGGAATAAACTTTCCAACAAATAAAAATTTAACACAATTAGGTTGTTTATATATTTTTTTTTTTATTTCTACTAAGAATGGTATAAAGTAAAAATTATAAAAAAGTATGTTCTTTTTAAAATTTTTGAATATTGGAGTATAAAATTTTGAATGTAATATAAAATTTCTTATTGAAAAAAATAATAATTTAAATCTATTATTATGAAAAAAATTTTTGCCTAATTGTTCATAAAAAACTATTTTAATACTTAATAACTTAGCTATTATTATAATATATAATCCAAAAATCTTATTATAATTTCTCAGTATTATTATTGTTGGTAAACTTTTTTTTAAATGTTTAAATAGTTCCAAAAAGTTTGGAAAATAAAATCTGTTATTTTTATTAAATTTTGAAAAAATTTTTATTAGTATTTTAGATAGAAAAGATGCTTTAAGCATGGTTGGATTTAAAATGGTGTAATCCTCGATAATTTGTTTGTTTGCAACCAACATTTCTACATAATAGTATTTATTTAAAACTTTAATTGTTTGATATAAATTTGTATGAAATCTTGGATTAGCAAATAGAATTTTTTTTTTCACTTTATTATTAAACCAGAATATTTCTTGTTGTTTTTAATGAGATAATATTTCTTATTAATTAATCTTGCAAAATCAAAAAAGGCATAATTATCTTTGACGTCATCAGAAATCAGTAGACCATTTTTTTTAATATGTGGCCAAATTGATTTATAAAACCAGTATCTTCCATAGTAGCTTTTATCACTATCATAATGAACTAAATCAAATAAATCATATTTTCTTAAAATTTTATTTAGTATAACCCTGTCCGGATACTTATATAACTTCCATTTACTGTAGTACTTTCGGGGAACTGCAGATCCCACATAATTTTTAGTTTTTTTATACATGTAGGGCATATCTATAGAAATTAAACTTCCACGTTTATTTTTGTTAATCGCATGCAAAAATGCTAGCGAGGACCAACCTAATGCTACTCCAGTTTCTAAAATTTTAGTTGGTTTTGTTTTTAATGATATGTTGTAAATTAGGTTTATATCTGCTGCACCACCAAAATTTTTTATTTTTTTTCTTAATAATTTTTTCCTTTTCAAAAAGATACTTGCTTTTGAAAAATTATAAATTTTACCTATTTTAAACAACTTATTTAATAATTTTTTTGACGTAAAAAAATTTTCTAAATCTTTATTAGTTACTTTTTTTTCTTTATAAATAAAAAAATTAAGTAATTTATTTTTTAAAATAAATATGAAATTGAAAAAAAACCTATAATTTTTTATGTACCATAATAAATAAAAAAAAAATAATTGAATTTTATTTTGTTTTTTTTGCAATTGCATAGCCTCTGCTATCTGTTGATTTTAAATATTGAAAATCATAATCCTTATCATTTTCGATGTTAAATATATATTTAACTAAATCAGGGAATTGATTTTGCGTAATATCATCAAAAATAATTAAATCTCCAACTTTTTGTCTCTTTCTCACATAATCAAATTCAGCTTTAACATATTTGCTACTATGAACAGCATCTAAAAAAGCAAAATTTATTCTATTAATGTGTAAATTGGCTAAAATATCTAATGTGTCTCCAGATAAAAACGTTATATTTTCAAGATATTCTTTCCATTCATCGAGTATTTCTATTCTAGTTCGCTTTCCAAATTCGTCACCATATTTATTCCAATATATTTTTAAATTTGAAGGAATAATATCTGTTGTATAAATTGTATAATTTTCAAATTTAGCATCTTTTATTGCTCTAGACATACATAACGCGGAAAATCCTACTGAAGTTCCAGTTTCAAAAATTGTAATTTTTTTATTATTGTAATTATATTTTTCAATATAATTTCTGAGACATGCATAAAGAATCCTGCCATGCTGAAAATTAGGTTTGGACTTTTTAATTGAAATCTGGGTCTTGAGAGCCAAATTATTTAACCAATTTTCATCAACAGAAAACCCATATTCTTTTTCAAGATCTGCAATATTATTAAAATTAGTTTTAAATGACTCATCAAGTAAATTTTGGTACATTTTATTCGTACCTAAAAAAATTTTTGTTATAGGGTCTATATTTGATACCCTTATTAATTTAAACCTATATCTTCTAAAGAAATTTAAAATTTTTTTTATCATTGAGATAAACTTTATTTATTACTGAAATTAAAATTAGAAATAATTTTTAATAACTTATTGGGATGAATTAAATTACAATTTCTAATATTATCTAAAAAATAATCGTACTTTTTATTTAACAACTCTGCATTCATACATTTATACTTTGATTTTTTAGTTACAAATGCACATCCTACTCCACTATCGATATCTGCAATGTAAAAATCTACATAATCTGAATTTTTCAATTCTATTGCAACTTTCCATACGTCACCACTCCATGCCTGATTACATCTCGGAACATGTTCTATTTTCCAGTCCCTGGGGAGTAAATCATGTATAAAAATTATACCAAATTCATCGATACAATTTATTGAATTGATAACATCCTTTTGGCATTGTTCATAATGATGTAAGCCATCAACAAAAATAATATCAAATAAATTTTTGTTTTGTTTAAAAAAATTGTCACTTACATCTCTTATAGTTCCTCCTCTTTTCGGATCAACTCCAGTTTTATACTCTTGTTCTAAAGCTATAGAATTAAAGTTTTGATCTCTATCACATCCAATTTCTAGATAATTACATTTATTTTTGATCTCTTTAATTCGAAAAATACCTGTATTAACTATGGCTTGCCTATTTATATTAATACCTTTCCAATTGTGTTTAAAATTTCTATCAGTTTTTTTATTTTTAATATAGCCAAAGTAAAATGACTTCATTAAATATAAAAGTTTCTTGATATAATATGATTGAAGAAATTGTGGAAGTAGTAATGTTAAATAATTAATTTTCATTAGATTTAAATTTTAAATTGATAAAATAGTGCATTATTTTTTAAATCGCATATTATGTTCTTTTATCCAAAAATAATGATTTATACTATTAAAAAATTTTTAATTAAAATAAAAAACTTATCATTAATATTAAGTTTTAATTTTAAAAAAAAAAATTTAAATAAACGAAAAATCAAAAAAATAAAGATACCTTTAATTTTAATTTCCCAGATACAAAGAAGTGGTGGAACAATGATTACCCAATTATTTGATAATCATAATCAGGTTTTGTCGTATCCACACGAATTAAGAATTTTTAATCCTGCTTGGAACTTTTTATCCTCAAAAAATTTCTATACTTTTAAAATGGAGCCATTTGCATCAATGGCAAGAGATAAAAAATATGTTAAAAATGCATCTATAAAAAATCAAGAAGGTCATAAGTTAAGTTTCAATCTAAACTATCAAAAATTTATATTTGATAAATATTCTCAATCAAGTGATTTCAATTTAAGGCAAAAATTTAATCTGTACTTCACATCCTTCTTTAATAGTTTTGAAAATTTAAAGACTAATATTGATAAAAAAAAATATTTATTGGCTTTTATTCCTAGATCTAATTTGTATAAAAAGAATTTTGAAATATTTTTTAAAATGTATCCTGATGGTTTTATTGTTTCTTTAACGAGAGAACCATTGAGTTGGTTGTCTAGTGCTATTAAACATTCTCTAGAATATAAAGACGTAAATTATGCATTAAAAATTTGGTACAATACAACAAAACTAACTTTAAAAATGATGAAAAAACAAGATAGAATATTATTAGTAAATTTTGAAGAGATTATAAATAAACCAGAAACAACATTAAGAAAGTTGTGCAAAAAATTAAAAATTACATACAATGAAAGTTTAAACGTTCCAACCTTTAATGGAGAGAAAATTTTATCAGATTCATCATTCAAAAGTGTTAGGGGACAAATTGACAAAACAACATTATCAAGAAAAAAAAATTTAAATAACGAAATAAGAAAAAAGATTAAAAAAGAAATTGAAAAAAAATGTACAGACCTTTATGAACAAACAAAAAAATATTCAATATAAAAAAAAAATTACATTTTTTATTCCAAATTTTTTAATTGGTGGTGCTGAAAATGTTTTCATAAATTTAGCCAATCAAGCCATTAATAATAATTATAAAGTTGAGTTTGTAGTGGGAGAATCCAAGGGACCATTAAAAAAAAAATTAAATAAAAATATAAATATTGTTAGTCTTAATAAAAACAGGATTAGTATGTGTTTTTTTGGTTTAGTAGTTTATTTAAGAAAAAATAATCCGGATTATTTTTTATCAGCTATGACACATTGTAATATTTTATCTTGTATAGTCGCATTTTTTTGTAGATATAACGGCAAATTAATAATTAAAGAATGTAATAACTTTTCAACAAATTTTAAAAGAAAGAATATTAAATTTTATATTATCTTTTGGCTTGTAAATTTTTTTTATAATATTTCAGATAAAATTATATGTCTTTCAAATGGTGTGAAAAAAGATTTTTTAGATAATTTTTCAAAATTAAAAAAAAAAAATAAATGTAGTTTATAATCCAATTAATATTAATGAAATTCATAAATTATCATACGAAAAAATATTAACTAAAAATAATTCAAAATTTAAAATTATATCAATTGGCAGATTAGTTAAACAAAAAAACTTTTCTAATCTTATTAGGGCATTCGAAGTTGTACAAAGTAAAGTTAAAAAAATACACCTGATTATAATAGGTGATGGATATGAAAAAAAAAAATTAAAAAAACTTGTAAGTTTCCTAAAGATTAAAAAAAAAGTAACTTTTTTAGGAGAAGTAAAGAATCCATATAAATACCTTAAAAATTCTGATCTATTTGTTCTATCATCAGATTATGAAGGCTTTGGAACGGTAATATTAGAAGCAATGGTATTTAATCTACCCATTGTATCAACAGATTGTGATTATGGCCCTAGAGAAATATTAAAAAAATATAATAAAAAAAAATTGGTGAAAGTAAATTCTTATAAATCATTATCACGTGGAATAATAGAAATGATAAAAATAAGTAAAAAAACTAAAAAATTTAATTTTGAAAACTATAATACAGAATATATTTTATCAAAATATTTACATTAGTTGTCATTATATTTTTTTATCTTTTTAAGACAAATCGAAAGTTTTTTATTTAAAATATGATGTTTGAAATTTTTAAACCAAACCTTGTGAAGCCTTGAACCTAAATCAGTTCTTAATTTATAATTGGATATTAATTTTATCAAAATATTAGACCAAGTTTCCTTGTCATAAGCAATATATTGTATACTTTTTCTATCAAAAAATTTAATTACCGATGGTGTTGGCTCTGTAATTACTGGAATTTGAAATTGACCAAAAACCAAATGCCTTCCTAAATTTGTTGACTCTTTAAAAATTAAATCAAAATTATTACTTCCTTTTTTGTATAATATTTTAAAAATATTTTTTCTTTGAATTGTTTGTGGAACTAAACCTATATCTGTTTTTGACAAAATATTTCTAATATTTGATTCTGAGTATTGGACATGAGAAATACTTATATTTTTGTTACTTGAAACATTTTTTGAAATTCCCAAATTTTTTATATTATATATTAGATTAACTTTGATTTTTTTATCCTTAAAAACGTATGATAAATTTTTTACAGCATTCCAAATAATTTTTTTAAAATTCTCCAAGTGAACTTTATTTCCATGATACGTAATTACAATTTCATTTTTTTTTTTAAATCGGTTCATTTTTCTTACTACATACTCTGGAAAGGTAGGATAAATAATATCTTCCAAATACTCTATTTTGTTAGAAAAAAATATCTGAGACTCGATACTGTTGAATATCACAAGATCAAATTTTAATTTTAAGTCATTATCATGCCCTAGGCGAGGTTCTACAAGTACAATTTTTACGTCATTATTAAATTTTTTAAAATTTTTGACCTTATTAAAACCACTTTGTAAGAAAATAAAATCATATTCCCTATAGTTATTAGGTAATTTTGTTAAAAAATTTATATTAAAAGATTTTTCTTTTTTTAAGGAATTTTTATAAAATATAAATGATGCTGAATGTTTATTGGTAAAAAGGTATAATATTTTTATCATTTTTTAATTACTTTTTTATTAGATATTTCATAAACAACATCGCAAATATCTAAATTTGCTGGTCTATGAGTAACCATAATGATTGTTTTATTGTACTTTTTTAAATTTTCTAAAATTTTCTTTTCTGTGGCAATATCTATTGCACTTGTTGCTTCATCTAATATTAAAATATCCTTGTTAGAATACAAGGCTCTCGCTAAAGCAATTCTTTGTATTTGGCCACCTGAAACTCTGATTCCTTTTTCTCCAGCTTTTGTATTTAGTTTATCTGGTAAGTTCTCCACATATTCATTTAACAAGCAATCTTTGAGTATTTGATTTATATTTATTGATTTATCCTCTTCGCCTAAGATAATATTTTCGTAAATAGTATTGTCTAAAATATATGTTTTTTGGGGGACATACGAAAATAAATTAAATATTTTTTCTTTTTCATCTAAGATTTTTCCATCAATTAAAATTTCACCATCAGTTGGATTTAAAAGAGATAAAATTATGTCAATCAAAGTACTTTTACCAGAACCACTTTTTCCATAAATTCCTGTAATTTTATTTTTTTGTAACTCAAAATCTACTTGATCAAGAATTAAGTTGTCATTTTTAGTGTACTTAAAACTTATGTTTTTTAAACTTATATTATTTAAAAAATTATTTTTTTTATAGTTGATAAATTTCTCTTCATTATTTGATAAAAAGTTTAGCTCAGAAATAATTTTATTTATTGCTACTTTAGCAAATTTAAAGCTTTGTTTTGCTATTATTATTCTATTAATACTTGGTAAGACTTTAAATATTGCAGCAACATACAAACCAAGAATTGGTATTAACTCATTTTCAGTTTTATTTGAAATAATTAAAAAAATAATTATTATAGATATTACTAGTACTGCTATAATTTCTAAAATATACCTTGGAATTATATTAATAAATGCCATTCTTCTATAAAGATCAATTGACAATGAATTACTTTTATAAAAATTATCTGTTAGCTTTTCTCTCTTAGAATAAATAATAAGTTCTTTAATTGAACCAAAAATTTCTGAAAAACTTTTTAATCGTATTAAATCTTGCTCTTGCCTTTGAGTGCCCCAACTCTTAACTTTTTTTTTTACATAGAAAATATAAAATAAAAAAAAGAAAAACATGAACAATAATAGTATTAACGTTGAATAAGGGCTTACAAATATCATTAAGATCCCTATTCCAGTTAATACTGTGTATTCTGTTATTAGGGTGAAATTGGCGATGGTAGATGAGGCTAATACATCACTATCATGAAGTAAATTTCTAAGAATTTCAGAAGAGTTTTTTTTTAAAAAGAAATTATAAGGTTGATAAACATATTTTTTTAATAATTTATTTGAGACATAAGATTTCAAATTCCACGCAAATCTATTTATGTGAGCTTGTATTAGAACAATAATAATATTTTTAAATATATAAAATAAAACTACGAAGCTTAAAATTATAGTAAGCTTAGTGATTTTGTCATATGAATTTAAAAAAAAAAAATATTTCTCTAGGAAATTTTCATCAAATATTACACTTATTATTGGAATTATTAAACCTAGTCCTAAAGTTTCTAAAGCCATAGTCAGCAACATCAAAGGAAATATAAGATAATATTTTTTCTTATCTTTATCTAAAAGAAGTGTTGGTAATTGCTTTAAAAGCTTAAACATCAATTTTATTATATTTTAAATACCAATTAACAAAATTTTTAATTCCAGTTTCTATTGTAATTTTTGGATTATAATTCAATTTATTTTTAATTTTCGCCATACTTGCTCTGGTTGATTTAATATCACCTGGCTGCAATGGTAAATAATTAATTTTTGCTTTTCTCTTTAAATTTTTCTCTATGATTTTAATATACTTCATAAGTTTAACTGGCTTATTATTTCCAATATTAAATATTTCAAAGGGAGCTGAAGACATATCGGGAGAAGGATTAATAATTTTTTTTTGCTTTGGCACTGAATTTATTGAACTAATTATCCCCTGAACAATATCATCTACGTAAGTAAAATCACGGATATGATCTCCATAATTAAATACATTTATGCTTTTACCTTTTACAATCCTGTCTACAAAATTGAAAAGTGACATATCTGGTCTTGACCAAGTCCCATAAACAGTAAAAAATCTTAAACCTGTACAAGGAAGATTGAAAAGATAACTATAGCTGTGTGCCATTAATTCATTTGACCTTTTTGTAGCAGCATAAAATTGAATCGGATGATCCGCTGTGTGATTTTCTTTAAACGGTGATTTAGTATTAAGGCCATAAACACTACTCGTGCTTGCAAACACAAGATGTTTTACTGAATATTTTTTACTTAACTCCAAAATGTTAAAAAATCCTTCAATATTATTCTTTAAATAAACTCTGGGTTTTTTTAAAGAATAACGAACGCCAGCTTGTGCTGCTAAATTAACAACATAATCTGGCCTGAACCTTCTAAATATTTTTTCGAGTTTATTATAATTGACTATATCAAGATTGAATTGATAAAAATTTTTTTTTTTATTTAAGTTTTTAAGATATTTAATTCTATCTTTTTTTAACTTTACACTGTAATACGGATCAAACTTGTCGACACCTGTAACTAAAAAGTTTTTATTTTTAATTAACTTTTTGCATAAGTGAAATCCAATGAATCCTGCTGATCCAGTTATTAAAAATTTTTTCATTTATTTTTATTTATAATATTAAAGCAATTTGAAATATTATTTCAGTATAGTTTTATTTTTTTCTTTTTTTTATACCATAAATATGCTGTTTTAATTATATTTCTTAATGAACTATTTTCAGGTTTCCAATTAAGATGAAATTTAGCTAATTTTATATTTGATTTAGATACAGATACATCACCTGATCTTTTTGGTGCAAATTTTAAATTAACCTTTTTATTACTAAATTTTTTAACCTCATTCACAACATCTAGAACTGAGTAAGATTTACCAGATCCAAGATTAAAAATTGTAAATTTCTTTGAGATTTTATTTATTTTTTTTAAAGCTTTACAATGAGCTACAGCTAAATCTGTAACATGAATAAAATCTCTTATGCAAGTACCGTCTCTGGTGGGATAACTTTTGCCATAAATATAAAATGTTTTTTTTTTTTCAAAAGCTTCTATCAGATTGGGAATTAGATGTGTTTCTGGAACATGAGCTTCACCAATTGATAAAGTTTTATCTGCACCTGAAGCATTAAAATATCTAAGTGTACAAACTTTAAAATTGTAAACTTTTGAATAATCCTCCAGTATTTGTTCAAAAAATAATTTGGATCTTCCATAAGGAGACGATGGATAAATTGAAGAATTTTCATTTAAAGCTTTTTTTGAACTTTTATATACTGCGCATGTGCTTGAAAAAATAAATTTTAGTACTTTTCTTTTTTTTAAATATTCTAAAAGATTTATCCCATTACTAATGTTATTTTTGTAATATTTAGAAGGATTTTTCCAAGACTCAGGAACATAAGCATTATTTGCAAGATGAATTGTTGCTTTAATATCGTGAGCATCTAACTTTGATAAATCTGAAGGTTTAGAAAGATCTCCATAAACAAACTCACCCCATTTTACAAATTTTTTATAACCCTCACTTAAATTATCAAATACTATTGGTTCATAATTTTTTTCTCTAAGCTCTTTACATATGTGGCTTCCTATATATCCAGCACCACCAGTTACTAGTATTTTCATTAGTTTAAGCCTTCTTAAAATATTTAGTTAAAGGATAAAAAAATTTGTATAGTTTAAATATTATAAAATTTAAATTTAATTTTTTTTTACCTGCGGGGGCAGTTGCTGATAAGTAATAATATATAAAATTATTAAATTTATTTTCATAAAATCCATTCTCTTTTATTTTTAAGTCATATATGGGATTATCAAAATATGTATAAGCATATAAACCTATAACTTCCAGATCAGTCCAACGATATTTGAATTGACCTCCATTTTCGTTTACTGCTTTTATAAACTTTTTCCAATCACTATTATTAATCATTTTTATATTATATAAATTGCAATTACCCGCAGTCCATAGAAGTTTATGCATTTGATTTTCGTCATTTTCATTAACTGCTTTTAAAAGAATTTCGTTTTTTGGTTTTATATTATTTTTCTTTATATAATCTATATAAAAATTCCATAAATTTTCTCTGGTATGCAATATGTTTGAATTTATATAATTCCAAGTATATCCAGTCGCTATTGGATGACTTTTTACACTATCGAATAAATTAAAATTAATTTTTTTTTTAAACCAACTATCATCATCAATTCTCATTAAATAATCATATTTTTTTAGATCACTTGTTATACAGCCATACTCATCATATGACGTGAGGTTACTCGTAAATCTATTCATATACAAATAACCTAATCTCTTATCGCTATTAAAATGTTTTCTAACATAAGGATTATATTTTCTATTATAAAATAAATCCTTTGTATTTAGATGGGATGGGATTTTAGGAAATATTTCTATAAATTTGATTCTGTTATTATTTTCTTTTTTTACAAAATTTGTGTACTCTTTATCATACACTCCAGTAAAATAATAAATGTATACTGGAAAGTCGTAATCCTTATTAAAATTTTTCCAAAATTCATTAAGGCACTTTATTAACAAAAACTTTCGTGACGATAAAATAAAAACGGCACAATCTGATTTTTTCATATTTAGAGAGATATTTTAAAAATCTAATAGTTTAAAATTTCTTGTATTAATATTAATTTTTGTTTTTTTTGGAAAGTAAAAATTAATATGGGGGTTTTCTATTATAAATTTCTTAAAATCCATCAAACTTTTTTTCCCATTTTCTTTATGTATTTTTATGCTTTCAATGGAATCAAAATTATTAATATCAGAAATTTTATACATGCCCTCTTGATAAAAATCAAATCCAAAAATAAAAATATTTTTTACTCCAATTACTTTAGTCAAAAAAATTACAGTCAATAATCCTGAAGTTGATATTTTTTTATCAAAAAATTCTTTTACTTTTTGTCCCTCAAAGAGGTTTACTTTGCCATATAAATTTGCATTAAAATTTCTTTTATTTTTTAATTCAATAATTTGGTCTTTTGTTCGAGCTATAAAACATTCTGAAATATTAAGTTTGATTATTTGTAATATTGACATGACAGGTTCTTCAATATTAAGCACAGGGAAAATATTTTTATTTCTTAATGAAATTAAATTTTCTCCAATATCTTCTTTTTTGAAATTAATTGTGAAAACGTTTTTTACCATATTTAATTTATTAAAATTTTTATAATAATCTTCCAATTCTACACCTCTTCCTAGAATTATAGCATCTTTCGTTAAGTCCTTACCTTTTTTAGTGATTAAAATTGAAATAAAAAATCTTAACAAGTTAATTATTTTTCTCCTAAAAAACTTTTTCATTATTTAATAAAAAATTTATATTTTATTAAAACTATTAATGCTTTAATTCCATCTTGGAATCTTATTTTTTTTCCTTCGCTTATAGTCCTTCCTTTATAATCAATAGGAATTTCAATTATATTAATTTTTAAATTAGAAAGTTTAGTAGTGACCTCAGGACAAAAACTAAAATCATTTTCATTAAGATTTAACTTATTAAAAACTTCAGTTTTAAATATTTTATAACATGTGTGGGCATCAGTTAAATTTTGATTGTTAATTATGTTAGATATTATGGTCAATAAATGATTTGCAAAAGTTCTAAAATTTGAGATAAAGTCTGCATCTGAGTATCTTTTTTTTCCAAGAACCCTAGATCCATAAACAACTTCTGACTTATTTTGTAAAATTGGATCGATTAAATTATTATAATTATTTGGATCATATTCTAAATCAGCATCCTGAATAATCACAATATCACCGGTTATAAAATTTTTACCTGTTTTTATAGCTGCACCTTTTCCAAGGTTCTTTCTATGAGAAATAATTTTATGTAACTTGCTGTTAAATTTTTCAATCTCTTTGAGTGAGTTGTCAGTTGAACCATCATTAATTATAATAATTTCTTTATTTAAATTGATGTTTAAGATTTTTTCTATTAATATTGAAACTGTTTTTTCCTCATTAAAAACTGGAATTAAAATTGAAACTTTCATATTTTAAGCAGAATTGAATATATCTAATATTTACAACAATAAACATGAATTAAATTAAAATCTAATAATGGTCTTTTTTTATCATTAATTTTATTCCATCCTCTAAATTTGTGGATGGTTTCCAGCTAACAAAATTTCTAATTTTAGATATATCTGGAACTCTTCTTTCTATATCTTCGTAACTTTTGCCAAATTGATCATTATAACTTATGGATACAAGCTTAGATTTACTATTAGTTATATTTATTATTTTTTTTGCAAACTCCTCAATAGAAATTTCATGATCCGTTCCAATATTAAATATTTGATTTTTACACTTATCGGAGTCCAAAATTAAATTAAACGCATTGATTACATCATCAATATAAGTAAAACATCTTGTTTGTTTTCCTGTGCCATTAATTTCTAGATCTTTATTATTTAATGAGTTGTTAATAAAATGGGAAACAACTCTACCTTTTATCCTCGGTCCATAAACATTAAATAATCTGACAACACTATAGTCTATTTCATCATTTGCAGCACATGCTTCCAGATAATGTTCAACTATTGCTTTTGATGAACTATAACACCATCTTTTAATTGTTGTTGAACCTAAAACCCTATCATCATCCTCTTTAAAGGGAATTTTATTGTTTTTTCCATAAATTTCTGAGGTTGATGTGAAGAAAATTTTTTTTTTTAAATCAATTGAAATATCAATGATATCTATTGCCGCCAATGCTGCAATTTTTATTATCTTTCTTGGTTGTGTAATATACTGGTCTGGCTCGGCAACTGATGCAAGATGCAAAACATAATCTGATCTTTTAATTAGATTAAAAAGTTTTTCTTTATTATCAATAATGGAGTCTTTTATAAATTCAAAATTATTATATTTAAATAATTTTGCGTATCCTTCGTGAATGTCAATTCCAATTACCTTATTTCCATTATTTAAAATATTTTCTGCCCAATGCGAGCCTACAAAACCCATAACACCAGTTATAAAATAAGTTTTCATTATTAAGAATTTGTTACTTTAATAGCCTAAATTTATAACTTTGAGGTTACGAAAGTTTGATTTCATACTAAGTGTCAAAATCTAGTACATCAATTATATTATTTGTAAAGCTCTTTTTTGGTTTAGTCTAATTATTATTATAATTATAAATGAATTTTTAATTTATTATTATTTTTTTAATTTTATAAAGTTTAAAATTGATTTATAATCATCCAACTTGGTCAAACTATACCGATCTACTTTAATTTGAAATTTTTTTTCCATTTCAGAAATAAATTTCATATAGTTAAGGCTATCATAATTTTTTAATTCAGAAATTTTAAACTTTCTTTTTTTTAAAGAATCTAGCTGTGTTTTATTTTTTATATTGAAAGATCGTTGAATAATTTTTAAAAGATCTTTTTCCATTTATATTAAATTAATCAATTTTTTTTCATCGACTTTTTGATTAATATTCTTTGGCCATTTTTTAATTCTTATAATTTTGCTTGGCAACATATATTTTGGTAAATATTCTTTTAGATTGAGATTTAATTTACCTCTTAATGAGTTGCTATTGAAAAAAGTATAAATTTTATTCTTATGAATTATCGAGTGTGAAGTAATATTTTTCAAATCTTCAATTAATCTATCGATTTCATCTAGTTCTATTCTGTTACCTAATATTTTCACTTGTCTATCTATCCTATTTAAAAAATAATAATTACCATTTATTAATTTACAAATATCTCCTGTAATAAAAGTTTTGACTTTATTAATCTTTATAAATTTTTTAGTATTTAAAATATTATTTTCTGTATATCCTCTTGATACTTGTGGTCCGGAAATAAATAATTCACCTTGTTTTTTTTTTCTATTCAAAAACCCTATCTTCATATTTTTTATTGGTTTGCCAAAAGAGACAGAGGGTCTACAAAATTTCTTATAATTTTTATTATTTAAACTTAATGAAGTACAGGAAACAGTAGCCTCTGTAGGTCCATAAGAATTTATAACCTTAACATTTGAGTTCGATTTAAAAATTTTCTCCAGGTGCATTTTTTTTAAAATTTCGCCACAAAAAAACATTTTTTTTAACGACTTAAAATCTTGTTTTTGTAATTTACTGTCACTAAATATTAGATCTATAGCACTTGGAACTGATACCCAATGAGAAATATTATTTTCTTTGATAAATTTTCCTAAAAACAACTTATCATAACTATTTTGAATTGGATATAATTCTCCACCATTGCAAAGTGTCCCAAAGATGTCAGCGACACTTAAATCAAAACCTATACCAGGATGTTGAGAACATCTTATTTTTTTATTTTTAAAAAAAGAATTTGAAATCCAAAGAATATAATGATCCAAAGATTTTCTAGAAATTCTTACACCCTTTGGTATACCAGTACTTCCTGATGTATAAATTATATATGCATCTTGAGATGAATTTTTAATTTGAAATTTTTTTATTTTTTTTAATTTTGTTAAGTCTTTGTGTAGAAATAATTTACAATCAAATTTTGCAGAAATTTTTTGTTGAGAAAAAAGAATTTCTGATTTTGATGAATTAATAATTAGTTTTACTCTGTTTATTGGAGTATTGTTGTTAATTGGTATATATGTTTTGCCACAAATTAAAGTGGCGATCATGATTATATATGAAAAAATATCATCATTTTTTCCCTGAAGAACACAAATTCGATTAAATTTTTTTTTATTTAAATAAGAGGCTATATTAATTGCACTCTGCCAAAAATTAGAATATGAGATTTTTGAACTCAGACATATTGCAACTTTGTTAGGATTAGACTTTGAAAATTTTTCTATTTTCTTTAAAAGTTTCATAAATTAATTTTATTTTAGATATTAATAATATTTGGCTTTTTTTTAAAAATATTTGTACATAAATTATCCAAAGCTCTAATTTTTAAAATATAACTTTTACCAAATTTAAGTTTATCAGTTTTTGTTATTTTTTTTATTTCAGGTAAAAAAAATATTTTATTTAAATTTTGATACACATTTTTTTTTTCTTACTTTGCAAGTAAGTATTGTTTTAATAAGTTTATTTTTTTTCTTTATAGTAAATTTAAACTTTTTTATTTCACGATATGAGGTCAAAAACTTATCTTCAACGTGATGAATATAAGTGGCTCCTTGAGAGGCATCACAACCTAATAATAGCAATTTAAAATTATTTTTATAAAATAAATTAAAATCAGAGTTTTTTCCAAAAGAATTAAAATTATTATTTTTTAAAAAAATTTTACTTAATTTTCCATGGATTAAGTGACTATGAAAGATTGAGCTTGTTCTTGAGTATTTAAATTTTTTAAAAAACTGTTTTGATAAAATACTATTTTGCTTCAAACTATAATCTACATCCATGTTTATAATTTTTTTTTTTCTTAATTCGTAATTATAAAGTGGAAGAGCAAAAGTTCCTTTTTTTCCGATAATTTTTGACAAAACAGTTAAAAAAATACTTGGTAAATTTTTATGATAAACACCAACTGATGCTAAATTAGAATGTATTACTAAATTATCATTTTTTCTAACACCTAGTTTTCTTAGATGTTTCTCGAAATATATAATTATCTGTTTTTCATTTAATTCTAACATTATTTTAAATAGAATATTCGAATGATCTCCAAATAGATACGATTTTCAAGGAGTCAAATTTAGATATTTTTATTAATTTATTTTTCTTCAAATAAACAAAATAGTCATCAAAAACAAACATTTTATTTTTATGTATTTTTTTTTCTTCACTGGCGATTAGTTTTAAAAATTTATATTTATTTACAATTTTTTTTTTTACTAACAAGTTTTTATGCAAATTTTTTTTGTTAAATATAATTTGTTCAGGAAAATATTCATTATTTTTTAGATAGTTTCTATTTTTTAAAATCTTAAGATATTTAAACTTAGCTGTTAAGTCGTCTAAGGGTAATGGTGGCCAAAAAAAAGTTTTTTTTATCAGAGTTGAAAAGAATAATTTTAAATAATCATATTCTGTAAAATTAGAAATTTTTTTAATTTTAATTAATTCATAAAAAACACCATTTTTAACAAATGACAATAAAATTTTATCGTTTTTTTTTCTTAAATTAAAATATAATTTATTATCATTTTTTTTTATATTATTTAACTTAAAATCAATTATTATTTTTGCTGATTTTAAATTTTTAGAATAATAAAACTCTCTATAATTATTTAAACAATATTTTCTTAATCTTAAATTATTGATAAAAATTTTATTCTTTGAATGATTTTTAATAATCTTTCTAAAATTAAATTTATAATTTTTTAATCTTAAACTACTAAAAATATTTTTAACTCTTTCATATTCATCATGGGTGTCGATACTTAATCCTGTGTCTTGGAAAAATAAACTTTTATCTTCTTTAATATAATGAATTTTAAAAGCTCTGGTATTATCATAACAAAATGTTTCCACATGTTCCTTATAAACAGTATTTTTTGCTTCTTTATAGATTTTTTCAAGAGCTTTAGAGCTTAAAATTATAGGTGCAGTTCCAAACAATAGATTGGATGGTTTGATAACAGATATCAAATCAAGTCTTTTATCAATTATTCTTTTGGAATACTTTTCAATTAATTCTGCTGACGTAAGTGGATTTTCACAACAAAATCTAATTATTACATCAGGTTTAATTTCTAAAGACTTATAAGCATAGTACATTCTCTTCAAAACATTTTTTTCTGAACCTCTAAATATTTTTAATTTTTTTTTTTAGATAAACTGACAATTTGATTATCTTTTTTTGAAAGTGTTGTGGCCATAATTTTCTCATCTATTATTTTTAGATTTCTTGTTGTATCTATTGAATGCGAAAGGATCGATTTATCTTTAATTTTTTTAAATAATTTATTTTTAAGTCTTTTAGAGTTTGTCCTAGCAAAAAAAATTATTGCTATCTTTTTATTTTTATACATTAAATATTCTCATGTTTAATTATTTGTGAATATTATATTTTATAAACTAAATTAAATGTAGATTTTGATTAAACAAACATATACTAATTATTTTACCAAAAACATTGATCTTATTAATATGAAATTAAAGAATAGAAGAAAAGTCAAATTTGGTTCAAAAATCATTGGGGAAGGTGAAAAAATTCCTTTTATTGCAGAGATAGGAGTAAATCACCTTGGGAGTCTCAAAAATGCATTTAATCTAGTAGATGCAGCAATAGATGCAGGTAGTGATTTTCTTAAATTACAAACGTATAATTCTCAAAAACGGTATGACAAAAAAAATCCAAAATATAAAGAATTTACAGAACTTGTAACAAAATGGCAGTTATCTAAATCTGAAGAAAAAGAAGTTTGGGCGCACGCTAGATCAAGAGGAGCAGAAATTTTCACATCCGTTTATGATCTAGAAAGTGTAAGTTTTGCAGAAAAACTTGGAACTATCGGCTATAAAATTGCTGCATTTGAAATGAATAATATGCCTTTGTTAAGAGAGGTTATAAAAACAAAAAAGCCCATAATAATATCTTGTGGAATGACTAATTTTAAAGAAATTAAAAATCTAACTGAATTTCTAGATAAGAAGAAATCAAATTATATCTTGTTGCACACAGTATCATCGTATCCATTACAAGAAATCTATAGTAATTTATATAAAATAAGAAATATGATAGAATTGTTTGATTGTCCAATTGGTCATTCTGATCATACTGCTGGAACATATATTCCACCAATAGCAGCAGCTTGTGGAGCGCAGATTATTGAAAAACATTTTACCATTAATCCAAAAAGTAGATTTTCTGATAATTTTTTTTCAGTTACAAAAGAACAGGTTAAAGAAATTAAATTCAATCTAGAGAAAATTCATAATATAATCTATTCACCAGACTTTAAAAAAAATAATCCTGAAAAATTTATGAAAGATTTTAAAAAAATCATTTCGTGAAAAAATATTATTTAAGAACATCAGCTGGAGGAAAATTAGGATGGGGAAATCTTTATAGAATATTAATTATTTATAATTTTTTGAAAAAAAATAAAAAAAATGTATGCTTACATATTAAGGGAAACAAGGATATTTATAATTTTTTAAAAAAAAAAAAAATTAATTATTTAAAAATTAAAAGTAATAATCTCAGACAGGAAAATAAAATTTTATACAAAAAAGGAATTGCAGATATTTCAATTTTGGAAGTTTTAAATCCAACATTAGGGTTACAAGCAATATATAAAAAAAATTCTAAAAAATTAGTAGTTCTGGATGACCTTTTAAATCAAAAATATGATTGTGATATATTATTTTGTTGCCAGACAATAAGGAAAAAAAATATAATAAACATAAAAAAAACCTACAACAGTTACAAGTTTTTTCCCTTAAAAGAAAATTTCAATCCTTTTATAAAAAGAAAAAAAAAAAATAAGTAAAAATTTATCTAAAATTACAGTATTTCTTGGAGGAGGTAATTATTATAAAAGCAACATATCTGTAGCTAAAACACTAAATAAATTTAATCTAGACGTAATATTTCTTATTGGAAATGAAAACTCTAATAATATTATAAAAAAATTAAAGAGCATCAATAAAAACTTTAAAATTTTAATCGACTATAAAGATATACCAAAAATTATATTTGCATCTGACCTGGTTATTTGTGGCGGGGGTTATACGAAAATAGAAGTTGCCTATTTAAAAACACCTTTAATTCCCTTATGTCTTCAACAGCATCAAAATGTCATTACAGAAAATTTTAAGTATTATTTTGATGTTGATTATATAAAATATAAAAAACTTAATTTTAGCAATTTATCTAAATTAGTTTCTAAAATGAGTTATTCTGAAAGAAAAAAAATTAGTAATAAATTTTCTAGGTATTTTTCATTAAATGGTATAGATAGGATTATGAATAAGATTATGAATTAATTAAATCTTTAAACGTTCATAATAAAGGATTATAAGATGTATGGCTTCGACGGAAGGCTTTCAGAGCTTTTTCCATCACAACTAATGGTGGATATTACTGAGGTGTGTAACCTGGGATGTATTCATTGTCCTCATCCAGCTTTTAAAGTTTCAAATCATTATTCAAAACAAATGTTGGATCCAAAATTAAACGTAAAAGCCGTAAATGAAGTCAGACAGTTTGGGGGAAATATAACTAAATATATAAGATACACAAGTAACGGTGAACCTTTAGTTCATCCCAAATCTTATGAAATGATACAGTATGCTGTAGATAACTCAAATACAAAAGTAACACTCACAACAAATGGTACATTGTTAAATGAAAAAAAAATGTCAAAACTTTTAGATACTGGATTACACATGATTGATGTAAGTTTGGATGCTTTTAAAAACGAGACCTATAAAAAAGTTAGAGTGGGGGGTGATTTAGATATAACAAAAAAAAATGTTTTAAAAATTATTGAATTAAGAAATAAAATCAACAGTCATAGTAAAATAATTGTAAGCTTTGTTGAACAAAAAGAAAATCAAAATGAAATTGGAGAATTTAAAAAATTCTGGAATGAGAATGGAGCGGATGAGGTTTTAATAAGAGAATTGCATACTCATGCAGGCCACAGTTCAAACTCAATTAATCAAAAAAAAGTTCAAAAAACAAAGAGAAGACCCTGTCTTTATCCTTGGGAAAGGGTAATTTTAAATGCGAAGGGTTTTTTATCGTTTTGCCCTACAGATTGGTTTGGGAAATCTGTAGTTGTTGATTACAAAACTTCCTCCATCAAAGAAGCTTGGAATAATAAGTTTTATAAAGATTTAAGAAATCAACATATAAATAATAAGTTTACTAATAAATTTTGTGAAAAATGTCCTGATTGGGAAAATACAAGTTGGCCATCAGATAAAAATAAAAGCTATGCCGATCTAGTAGAAAAAATCCTATATTAATAATATTAAATAGTATTATGAAAAAAAAGTTTTTTTATGGAAAACAACTAATTGATAAAAAAGATATAGTTTCTGTTTTAAACTCCTTGAAATCAGAAATAATAAGTCAAGGCTCAGAACTAAAAAAACTAGAAAAACGTGTTGCAAAATATTGTGGTGCAAAATACTGTTTAGCGGTTTCAAGTGGAACAGCTGGACTTCATTTAGCAGTTTCATCACTTAATTTAGAAAAAAATTTTTTAGGACTTACATCACCAATTACTTTTGCAGCCACTCCTAACGCAATATTGTTGTCAGGAGGAAAATTTAATTTAATAGATATTGATATAAACACTTTCAACATTGATCATAATTGTTATGAAGATTACATAAAAAAAAGAAAAAAACAAAAAATGAAAATGCCAAAACTAGTAATTCCTGTAAGCTTAGGGGGCATTTCACCAAATATGAAAAAAATTTATGAGATATCCAAAAAAAATAACATCAAAGTAATTGAAGACGCAAGTCAGTCAATGGGAGGAATATATAACAAAAAAAAAAATTGGAAGATGTGATTATGCAGATCTAACAGTCTTCAGTTTGCACCCTGTAAAATCAATAACTAGTGGGGAAGGTGGTTTGGTATTAACTAATAACAAAAAATTGTATGAAAAGATGAAATTAATGAGGGTAAATGGGATGGAGAGAAATCAAGGACCAACTTGGAAATATGATGTTAAGTGTTTAGGTCTGAATTACAAAATTTCAGAGATTAACTGCTCGCTTGCTAATTCTCAATTAAATAAAATAGACTTTTTTTTAAAAAAAAGAAAATCTATTTCTGACTTCTACAAAAAAAATCTTAATAGTGAAGCTTTTGAATACCAAAAAGTTGATAAAACCTCAAAATCAGCTTGGCATCTTTTTATAGTAAAATTTAAGAAAAAAATTAGTAAAAATATGAAAAGTAAATTTTTTGATAAACTTCAGAAAAAAAATATTTATCTAGATATAAAATATAGGCCATTGCAAACATTTTCTTATTATAAAAAAAAATTTAAATTAAATTCATGCCCTAACTCTTTAAAGTATTTTAGCCAAACATTTTGTTTACCCATATATCCAAGTCTAAAACTAAATGATGTTAAATATATTGTAAAAAACGTTAATATAGCATTCAAAGATTTAAATTATTAATAAAATAAAATATGAAAAAACCCTTTGTTGTCCTAGGAGTATATGAAGGGCACATGGCAAGTGCTGCTTTAATGATTGATGGTGAATTGATAGCTGCAGCTCATGAAGAGAGATTCAGTAAAATCAAAAATGATGTTGGAATGCCAATACAATCTATTCTTTTCTGTCTTAGTGAAGCAAAATTAAAGGCTGAGGATATAGATGAAGTATATTTATCAAATTTAGACTTTAATAAAAATGGCATATCAAATTTATTACTCAAGAGACAAGCTCTATATTCAGTCGATGATTGGATAAAAGAAAATCAGGTTTATTGGAAAAAAATTTTCTATGAAAATAAAAGAATGGATCAAGGTTATTATAACTTAATGGGAGGTGCCAAAAGAATTAAAAAAATTAAGCATTATTATGATATCTCTAAAATAAATTTTAAAGAAGATGAAAAAAAATTAAAAAAAAAATTTAACATATTAAGAAAAGATACACTCTCAAAATTCACAGGTATAAAAAGAAATAAAATTAGGTTTGTTGATCATTATCTTTGCCATCACTACCATGCTTACTATTCTAGTCCATTTAGAGACAATAAAACAGTAGTGGTTCACCTTGAAGGTGATGGAGGAAAATATAATAATGCAGTAAGTATCCCTTCACAAAAAGGACTGAAGATTATAGAGGGATCTAATCAAGCTAACGTAGGACGATTATACCAATGGATGACTCTGTTATTGGGTATGAAACCATATCATCATGAATACAAAATTATGGGACTTGCACCATACGCAAATAAATATGAAAAGCAAAAATCATTAAAAACATTTAGTGATCTTTTTAAACTTTCAAAGTCTAAACTTACAATTGTCAAAAGAAGTAAACCAAAAGATTTGTATTTTTATTTCTTAGAAAAATTAAAAGGACATAGATTTGATGGCATTGCAGGTGCTTTACAAGAAAATACGGAGAAAATTATTTATGAGTGGATTAAAAATGTAATTAAAATTACAGGGAAAAAGAATGTTTGTTACGGTGGTGGAGTTGCTATGAATGTAAAGGCTAATTATATTTCATCTAAAATAAATTTAGTAAATAAATTTTTTGTCCCTATTGCACCCTCAGATGAATCTAACGCTATAGGTGCATGTTATTTTGGAACAGAAAAAAAATTTCTAAAAAATAAAATTGATATAAAAAAAATAAAACATTTAAATAATCCTTACTTGGGTAATAAAATTTCAATTAGTTCAAAAGAAATATTGAAAATTTTTAGAAAAAAATTAAATTTTAAATTTAAATTTTATCACAGTGCTAGTGCTAAATTTATTGGTAAATTACTAAGTGAAGGAAAAATTTTAGGTAGAGTTAGTGGCAAATCTGAGTTTGGACAAAGGGCTTTAGGTAATAGATCTATACTTGCAGATCCTTCAAATTTAAAAATTAAAAAAAAAATAAATGAAATAATTAAGCAAAGAGATTTTTGGATGCCATTTTGTCCATCTATACTTGAGGAATATAAAAATAAAGTTTTATTAAACCCAAAAAAAAATTCTGCAAATTTTATGACTTTAGCTTTTTCAGTCTCAAAAAAATTCGAAAAAAAATTATCAGGCGTAATTCATGAAGGAGATCTAACTTGCAGACCACATATAGTAAGTAAAAAAATTAATAAAGATTATTACAACATAATTAGAGAATTTTATAAAATTAAGAAGATACCGGCTTTACTAAATACTTCGTTTAATTTACATGGAAAACCAATTGTTTCTGATATTAATGATGTTATCTATTTTCTAAATAAAACAAATATTGATGGTGTAATAATAAATAATTGTCTTCTCCTAAGAAAAAAAATTTAAAAATGGCCCTATTGGTAAAAAAAACAACAGATAAATTAAATAAAGGTGAAATTAAATCAATCGTAATGCTTAAAAATAAAGTGTGGAATTTTGGAGTGAGATCTCAAAAAAGGTGGTTTTCAAATTTTGTTAAGACTAAAGATGTTCATATACTAGGGAAAAAAAATAAAAAGTTAATTGCATATACTTTATTAAGAAATAGGAATTATCTCATAAGTAGTAGAAAAAATAGTTATATTTATTTAGATACATTCATTGCAATTGATAAAACAATTAATGCTTTTTTACTCATGAAATTTATTAAAAAGTATATAAAGAAAAAAAAATGTTTTTTAGTTTGTGAAAAAAAATTTGTAAAATTATACTCAGTATTTAAATTTGAAATAATTAATAAAAAAAAATTTAAAATAATAGATTATAAAGTTGGAAAAAAAGTACTGATGACACTAAATTTGAAACACAATTTTAAATATATAAATATATATTTAAATAGTTAATGAATTTTTCAGTTTTTATAAGAAGTCATGATAGATATGAACTTTTAAAAAAATCCTTAAAGTCAGTTACTTATCAAAGAAAAAAACCAATTGAAGTTTTTGTATTAGATGACTTAAACCAAAAAAAAGTATTAATGTTGGTAAAAAAATATCAGAAAAAATTTAGTTTGATCAGATATAATTATGAAAATACTAAAAATAAATATAACTCATTAAAAAATTTAAATTTAAAGGTAAAAAAAGCTAAAGGAAAATATCTCGCATTCTTAGACGATGATGATACATGGGACCTAAGCTATTTGAAAAGAAATTTAAAAATTATAGGTAATTATGATGTAATTTATTCAAATTTCTTTGAAATCTATGGAAAACATAAAAAATTATTTAAAATTAATAAAATGAGCTTTGAGGAGAATATATTAAGCAATAATGGATTTTTAATGTCAAATTTAATAGTTAAAAAAAAAGTTTTCAGTTCACTGCATGGTTTTGATGATAAGCTTATAAGCAGTGCAGATAAAGATTTTTTCTTAAAGGCAAAATTCAAAAATAAAAAAATTTTTGTACAAAAACTTCCTTTGGTTAATTATAACTCAGCTCAACTATTAAACAGGTGGAGATGGAGTAATGATTATTTTTCAAGTTTGCCTGGGGTAATGCAATTTTATAAAAAATATTTTTTTAAAATACCATTTCTAAAACATATAAAAATGATCAAAAAAATTATAATATTTATATTATTATCATTCAGACAGCTATTAAGAAAGTGAAACAAAAAAAAACAATTTATATTCCAATAGAATGGAAAAACAGAGAATTGGACTCCTCCATATTACTTACAAAATATGCTATTGAAAATAATTTTAGAGTTATTGTTGGTTCAAAAATAGCTATTTTCTACTTTTTAAAAAATAAAAAAACTAAGTCGGGTATTTTTTTTTATAAAGGAGGACTTGACTTAAAGGGATGTGAATTTGTTAATAAAAAATGCGATGCGTTTGTAGTTTTGGATCAAGAGATTGGCCCTGTAACAAATACAAGTTTTGAATATAAAATTCCAACAAGATTTTTTAGAAAGACTTTAAAATTTATAGATAGGTATTATTGTATTGGAGAAAAATTATTAAAAATTTCAAAAAAGTTGTTAGAAAAAAAAGGTAAACAGTTTTGTGTATTATCTGGATGGCCAAGGGTAGATTTATGGGGAGATAAAGCAAAAAACTTTTATAAACTAGAAGAAAAATTGATAAGAAAAAAATATAAGAAATACATATTGTTTTCTTCGAACTTTATGTGTTTGGATTTAAATGAGATTCCTATAATAAAATCAAAGATGAGATATTGGTCAGAATATAAGCATCCAATTAATGTTCATATTGGTAATGCCAAAAATTCTTATAAAGAATTTTTAGGATTTAAAAAATTTTTAAAAAAGTATGAAAATTTAAAAAAAGAAAATTTACCTCCATTGATTATAAGGCCTCATCCAAATGAAAATATTAATATTTGGAAAGAAGAATTAAAGAATTATAAAAATATTTTCTTAGAGAATAAGTATGAAATTTCTCCCTGGATAAATAGTTGTGAGATTTTACTCCATAGAGGTTGTACATCATCAGCGCATGCTCAAGTTAGAAACAAAAAGACGGTAATGGTAAAATCTATTAAAAAGAATACCTTACCAAAAGTTAACATATCAAAGAAGATTTCAGATTTTATAATAAAAGATCCTTCGGAATTGAATATAATTTTAAATAAAAATAAAAAACCAAATACATATCTAAAAGATAAAGGATTTATTTATTTTGATAATAAGATGTCTTCCGAAATCATTGTAAATGATTTAATCAAAATAAATAATATTAATACTGATAATTTTATAAAACTTAGTTTACTCTCTAAAATTTACTTTTATTTGAGAGAAACGTTATCATTTATTTTACAAAATAAAGGTAATCTTAACAAAAATGTTAAATTAGAAAATGGAATTAAAAAATCTTATATTAAAAAAAAATTAAAACTTATTAATACTAAAAATTTAGTTATAAAAGAAATATTAAATAATTTAATTTTAATTGAATAAATGAAAACCAAGGCATCGAGTCTAGATATAAAAATTAAAAACGGTGTTGTGCCTGAAATTTATTATTTTAGTGTAAAAGATTTTAAAACTAAAAAAAATAAAATTTTACAATATATTAAAAAAAAATTTAAAATTGTTGCGATTAGATCTTCATGTTTCTATGAAGACAAAAAAGGAAAAAGCAATGCAGGAAAATTCAAATCATACTTAAATGTAAATGTTAGCGATATCAAGAATGTGGAAAGTAAAATAAATGATGTAATTAAATCTTATGCCAAATTTAATCATCCAAAAAATCAGATTTTAATTCAAAAAATGGTTAAAAATGTTGTCTTAGCAGGTGTTGTGACCACTTTTGATAAGAATGATCTATCACCATATTATGTTGTAAATTTTTCTAAATCTTCAAACACGGCTGCTATCACTTCTGGATCAAATGAAAATAATAAAACTTATTATGTCTTCAGAGACTATACTACAAATATACCCACAAATGTTTTAAAAATTTTATATCTTTGTAAGGAGCTTGAAAAGAAAACTAATAATAAATATTTAGATATTGAGTTTGCTATAACTAAAAAAAATATTTTTCTGCTACAATGTAGACCTCTGCTTAAAAAAAATAAAAAAACTTTTGAATCAGAAAAAATTGTTAGACTTTATTTAAAGAAACTAGAAAGAAAAATAAATAAACTTAAAAAGGAAAACTATAATCTTTTGGGGAAAACTACTTATTTTGGAATTATGCCTGATTGGAATCCTGCAGAAATAATTGGAAAAAGACCTTCTCAGCTTGCTTTATCATTATACAGAGAATTAATTACTGATAATATCTGGTCTCTCCAAAGGCAAAACTATGGTTACAGGAATTTGACTAACATTAATCTGATGGTTTCTTTTTTTGGAATGCCCTACGTAGACTTGAGGACAGATTTTAACTCTTGGGTGCCAAAAAAACTTAACAAAAATACCGCAAACAAATTGGTAAATCACTATCTCAACTTATACAAAAATAACCCTTCTTATCATGATAAAATAGAGTTTAAAATAATTCATAGTTGCCTAACTCTTTCATCAAAAAAAGCTATTTCCAAAATCCCCTCAAGATTTTTAAATAAGAATGATAAAAAACTTTTAAACCAAAGCCTTAATGAAATAACTCATAAAACTTTGAATAATATTGAAGATGAGAGAAAAAAAATTTTATTATTAGAAGGAAAGCTAAATCAAATTAGATCATCTCGAATGTATTATTTAGATAAAATTTATTGGCTAATTGAAAATTGTAAAAACTTTGGAACACTTCCTTTTGCTGGGCTTGCAAGATCTGCATTTGTAGGAACTGAAATTTTGAAATCTCTTAAAGATAGAAGATTGATAAATGATAATTTTGAAAGAAATTTTTTACAATCAATTAAAACTGTAACAAGTGACCTTAAGAAAGATTTGTCAAAGTTGGATAAGAATAAATTTGTAAAGAAATATGGTCATTTAAGACCTAATACGTACGATATTGATACTAAAAATTACAAAGAGGGATTTAATATTTATTTTAAGAAAAAAAATCTTTTAAATAGAGTGGCTAAAGAAAACACAATTAAATACAATACTAAAAAAATTGACTTAGAGTTGAAAAAAAATGGTTTCCAAATTAATTCTAAACAATTATTTCACTTAATATCTAAAAGTATAAGATTAAGGGAATATTCAAAATTTTTGTTTACAAAATTTATTGATCAAATTTTCATTAATCTAACATTGTTGTTTAAAAGAATTGGTATAGATAAAAAAAACATAAAATATATTTCAATACATACCGTTAAAAAACTTTTTTATAGTCTAGACCAGAATGACTTAAAATCGATTTTTACTAAAGAAATTCAAGAAGAAAAAATTCAAAATCAAATTAATTCTGTAATTAAACTTCCAGCCAATATTTATGAGCCAAAAGATATATTTTATTTCGCACTACAAAATGACGAACCAAATTTCATAACAAATAAAAATCAGGTTGGAGATGTTCTTTTCTTAAAGAAAATAAATAAAAAAATTAATTATAATAATAAAATAGTGTGTATAGAAAATGCGGATCCGGGTTACGATTTTTTATTTTCGCACAATATTAGAGGACTTATTACTAAATTTGGTGGGATTAACTCTCATATGTCAATAAGATGTAATGAACTTGATATACCTGCTGCTATTGGATGTGGAGAAAAAATTTTTGAAAATACCATTGCATCAAAAATTGTTCAGTTAAACTGCGAAAACAAAACAATAAAATATATTTAAAATGAAAAAATTAATAAATATTTCACTCGTTCCTACATTATATGAAAAGTATAAAAATCAGTTCGAATTTTCGATTGATGTTAAATGGTTAAATTTCATAAAGAATAGTTTTGACAGATTTAATTTAGAATTATTTGATAAATCTAAAAAAACTGATTTAATTATTTTGGGAGGCGGAAATGATCTTAAAAGTTTTTCTAAAAAAAAAGAGGATTTAATCCGACATAATTACAATTTATCCGCACTTAAATATGCCATAAAAAATAAAACTCCAATAATAGGAATTTGCTTAGGAGCAATGTTTATCTCAGCGTATTTTGGATCAAGAATAATAAAAAGTACTAATCACAGAAAAAAACACAAAGTATATTTTTTTAAAAAAAAAAAAGTGATGACTGTCAACTCTTATCATAATTATATTATTAAAGATTTATCAATTTATTTAAAATCTATTTGTTACGCAAAGGATAACTCGATTGAGTTGTATAAACATAAAAATTTGAAAGTTTATGGCATGATGTGGCATCCTGAAAGAAATTCAAAAATAAATAGATTTGATAAAAAATTTTTTAAAGATATATGCAATTAATTTTACTTGCAGCTGGTAGAGGATCAAGACTCCCAAAAAATTTCAGAAATCAACCTAAATGTCTTGTTAAATTAAATAATAAAACAATATTAGAACATAATAAAAATTTTTTTGATAAATTTAAAAAAAAAATAATAGTTACTGGTTATAAAAGAACAAAACTTAAAAAATTTATTAAAAATAATAATTTCAATGAAGTATTTAATTCCGAATATAAAAATACAAACATGGTACATAGTATGTTTTTAGCTAAAAATAAAATTAAAGAGGATCTGGTAATTTGCTATGGAGATGTCATTTTTAATGAAAATATTTTAGAAATCTTTAGGAGAAAAGTAAATATTATGCCAGTCAATATCAATTGGCTCAAATTATGGCAGTTAAGAATGAGCAAAAAAAAAATAATTAAAGACGCAGAAAATATTGAAATTAAAGATATGAAGCTAAGATCTATTGGTGGTAAAATAGAAAAAGGATATCCAGATGCACAATATATGGGTATTATTAAAGTCACCTATAAAAGCTACTTAAATATGTATAAATTTTTCCAAAAAAATTTAGATCCAAAAATTGATATGACTAACTTTTTAAATTTATGTTTAAAAAAAAAAATTTTAAATATTAACTGTAAAAATTATAAATCCTGGTGGTTTGAAATAGACAATGGTAGAGATATTAAAGTATCTTCAAAACTTATTAAAAAACAAGAAAGTAAATTGAAGCAAAATTAGTATTAATCAATTGTTACTGAATTTACAAAAATCATGTTTACAAATTATTAAAACCATATATCTAATGCCTAATTAAAATAATATCTATGATCCCAAAACTACTAGTTACAGGAACTATGAGGACTGGAGGTTCTTTATTGATAAATGTTCTTTCAGCACATTCCAAAATATTAATCTTAAATGAAAGAGTTTACTTTTTTAGATTTATTTACAATCGATATAATCCTCTAAATGAGGAAAACTTGGACTTAATGCTAAATGATCAAAGGCTAAGACTAAAATATAGAAAAGAAATAGATCTTGATGTTAGCTTTCTTAAAAAGGAAATCATAAAAAAAGGGATTAATTATAGAAATATTTATTTAGTGATGATGGATTATTTTAAAAATAAGGCTGGAAAAGAAATTTGGGGTGAGTTTTCAGCAATGTCTTGGCGCGAAATACCTCTTTTTTTAAAACTTTTTGATGAAGGAAAAATTATTCATACATATAGAGATCCACGAGGTGTTTGTGCTTCTTGGAAAAAATTAAGTTCTATACCTAATAATGCTTACTTAAACTGTATTTTTAATTGGATAGACTCAACAAATCACGTTATTTATTATCGAAGGATATTAAATCAAGACTCGTATTACTCAAATAAGTATGAAGATGTAATGAGTGATCCAAAAAAATATATAACTAAACTAACTGATTTCATTGGAGTAGAAGCTGAAAGTATTTTGTTCGAACCAGATAAATGGGCTGGTTCTTTTGATCCAAAACTAGTTGCTGTTCCTCGTTCAGCACATGATGGTAAAGGTATTGTTGGATATAGTACAAAACGAGTATCTAACTGGAAAAAAAATTTGGAAGATTGGGAAATTTGTCTAATTGAATATCTTTGTGAAAAAAATATGAAAAAATTAGGTTATGATTTAGAATATGAAAATATCGATAAGAAAAATCCATTACTAAAAAAAGGAATATCAGAAATAGAGAAAAATCAATTTGTGTATAAAAATTATAAAAAATTTATTGAGGATGGAGAAGGAACAAATAAATATCCTACTGATCCAACAGATCCAAGAAGCTGGGGTCAAAAAGGAGATATCAGCAAATGGTTTGTGGAGTCAGAAAAAGGTAAAGAATACTATCAAGAACTAGCAATATCTACAAAAAAAATAAAAGAAAAATATATGTAAGCGAAACTAAATTGTTTCGAAAAAATTATTTATTGATTGTATAACTTTGTTAACACTTTTATTATAAATTAAATTATGGTAATTTGGTTAATTGGTCTTTCTGGAAGTGGAAAAACATTTTATGCTAATAAACTTAGCAGAAAAATAAAAAAATCAATAATTATAGATGGAGATGACGTAAGGAAATTTATTACTTATAATCTTGGTTATTCTTTAATTGATAGAAAAGAAAATTCTAAAATCATATCAAATTTATGCAATTTTTTTGAAAAAAAAGGCTTTACAGTAATTTGTCCAATATTATCAATATTTAGAGATCACCAAAAGAAAAATAGAAAAAAATTTATAAAGTATTTTCAAATTTATATCAAATCAGATTTATTAAACTTAAAAAAAAGAAATTCAAAAAATATATATAATAAAAAAAAAAATATTGTTGGATATGATATTAAATTCCCCGAACCTTATAAAAATGATTTAGTTATTCATAATAATTATAAAAAAAATAATACATCAGAAAATATAAAAAAAATTTTAAAACTAATAAAAAGTGCAAAAATTAAATAGTTTAATAGAGAAAAAATACCAAAATAGTTTCTTAAATAACAAAGAAGTATTTAAAATACTTAAAAAAAAATTTATTTAATTAATAAAATACAAAACAGTTTAGAAGTCAAAAAAATGAAATATAATAGAAATAATTTTCACGTTAATAATTATTTCTTATACTTAATTGATAAAAAAAAATTAACACAAAAGGAAATGGATAATATTTTGTCTTTTTATAAAAAGTTTTCTGTTCAATTAAATTTGAAAAAAATTTATGATAGTAAATTTAAAAAAAAAACAGATTTAAGTACTAATGTGGGATCTTTTATATATCTGGGTAATTTAATTTTAAAACTTAAAAAAATAAACTTTTATCAAAAATTAAATGTTTTAATTAAGATAAATGATATTTCAGTTTGTAAGTATAAATATTTAAATAACAATGAAAAATTTTTTTTAAAACAAAACCTTAAAAGAGAATTTGAGCTATTAAAAAAATGTATTTAAATAAAGTAAATTTAATACTATCAAATACCTCAAGATCAGCATCATATATAAAAATGTTAAAAAAAAATAAAATTAAAATTAATTTAATAATATTGTATGGATTTAAAAAAAGTTTTAATTATGGAAATTTACCTGCTACAAACAAAGTAAAATTATTTCATGCAAAAAGAATTAATTACAAAATAATTAATTATTTAAAAAGCTCTAAAGAAAATTATTTTTTTATTAGCCCAAACCAGGGTGAAATTATACAAAATAAACAGCTTCTAAATCAATTAAAGATATTACATTTCCACCCAGGCAAACTTCCAAAGTTCAAAGGTAGTACTATTTTATATTATACAAAATTATTAAAAAAAAATTACTATTGTTCTTGTTTTAGATTAGGAGATAAAATTGATACCGGTGATATTTATTTCCAAAAAAAATTTAAAAATATTAAATTTAATGAAAAAAATTATGATGAAATTGATAATTTTATAAGATCTAAAACTTTTATTGCTTTCTTAAAAAATAAAAAAAAAAAGGTCAAGATAAATACTAAAAAAATTAATGTTGAAAATTATTATATAATTCATCCTTTGTTGAGAAAAATATCTGTAAATACTAAATTTAAAAGAAGTCTTAAAAATTTTTTATTATCTAAATATAAAATTTAAATTATTTATTTGAATAATTTTTATTAGTTAACAACTGTTTAATTTTTAAAACACTAGCTGTAAGCTAATAGATTTCAAGTAATCTATTTTTTAAATATATGTTGCTTTTATATTGGTTTTTTCGACAACAATCCTTTATATAATAATTACCTCAAACTAAATAAAGGATCCTTCTTTAAGTAAATTTCTTATATGATTAGTCTGGTTTTAATTAAAAAATTTTAATATTAATAATGTATATCTAAATATTTTCTAATTAATGAGATAAAAACTTAATTTTTATGAACAAAACGGCATTAATAGCAGGTGCAACAGGTCAGGATGGCTATTTTTTAACAAAAAAATTAATAAAAAAAAAATATAAAGTAATAGGTCTATCTAGAAAAAAGAGAGCTTATAAACCTCACAATTTAATTTTAAAAACTAATTATAATGAGGAAAGCTTAATTAAAATAATTAAAAAGTATAAACCATCAATTATTTTTAATTTTGCGGGAGAGAGCAATCCAAAAACGTCTTGGGTTAATCCTTTAAAAAAACAAAATTCAATTACTAGGATAAATTTAAATTTTATAAATGCTATATTAAAAACAGACAAAAAAATTAAATATTTTCATGCATCTACTTCAGAAATTTTTAGCAGCTCATATAACAGAATTTCAGAAAAAAGTTTTTATTTACCAAACAATCCATATGGATGTTTCAAATTAAGTGCTCATTTAACTCTTAATGTATACAGAAAAAAATATAAATTATTTTTTGTGAATGGTATCTTATTTAATCATGAATCAGTTAAAAGAGGTAAAAACTTTCTCACTTCCACAATCGTTAGAACTGCAAAACAAATTAAAAGTGGTACAAAGAAAAAACTAATTTTGCAAACACCTTATCCTGTTAGAGATTTTGCACATGCAGAAGACACAGTTGATGCAATTTATAAAATAATGATGCTCAAAAATGCTCATGACTTTGTAATTTCTGGAGGTAATATTTATAGTGTAAAAGAAATTGCAGAGAAAATTTTTTCAAAATTTAAAATAAGTAAAAAAAAGATTTTTTATAAAACGAATTTACATAAAAATGATATTAAAATAGGTAACAGTTCTAAATTAAAGAAATATACTAATTGGAGACCAAAATATAGAAATGATAGTTTTATTAAAAAATTAATTAATGAATAAAAATTTAAATAATATTAAATTCATTTCAGAAATAGGACTAAATCACAATGGCTCTTTTGAAATTGCAAAAAAATTAATTAAGCAATCTAAAGAAATTAATTGTGATTATGTAAAATTTCAAGTTAGAGATATTAATAAAATTTATCACCCAGACTTTTTAAAAGATTTTTCTAATTCAGAGAATGCAAATCAATATATTTTCAATGAAATTAAAAAAGCTCATATGAGTAGAAAAAAATATATAGAGTTATTTAAGTTCGCAACGAAAAACAATATTAAAGTTATGGTTACTCCTTTTGATCTAAATAGTCTAAAACTTTGTGAAAGAAAAGAGGTTTCAGCTATAAAAATAGGCTCACCAGATTTTGATAATATTCAGCTAATAATTGAGGCTTTAAAATTTAAAAAACCGTTATTTTTATCAACAGGTATGGCCGTAGATAAAGATATCGATGGAATAAAAGAAATCTTAAAAAAAGAAAATATTTTCAATGTGCCAATTACTATTTTTCACTGTGTTAGTTCATATCCTCCTAATGAGGACGAAATAAATCTTAAGTATATTGAGGTTTTAATTAAAAAATTCCCAAATTATACAATTGGTTATTCAGGTCACGAAAGAGGATTTCTTCCCTCATTAATATCAATTTATTTTGGAACAAAAGCTATTGAAAGACACTTAACACTAGATAAAAGTTCAAAAGGACCAGATCACAACTCTTCACTAACTAAAAAAGAATTTAGAAGTTTAATAATTAATTCTAAATTAATTACTAATCAATTGTCCCAAAAAAAAATTAATCAAAGGAAATTTTTGTATCAATTTAAATTATTATCTGGAAAGAATTCTATAGGTAAACCAATAAAAAATGTATCTTTAAACTCACAGTTTAATAAAAAAGTTTTAGGTAAGTCAGCAATATTCAAAAAAAAATTTAAAAAAGGTAGATTAATAAAAATAGAAGATTTAAAATTTGTATCTCCAGGAAAGGGTATATCAGGACTAGAATTTAATAAAATTAATAAAAAAAAGTTATTTAAAAATGTTTATAAAAATCAGTACGTGTCTGAAGATGACTTTGATCAATTGGCAAATAAAATATTTGATAGAGATAAAATAAAAATACCTAATAAAAAATGGGGGCTAATTGGTAGATTGGGTGATTATGAGCAATTTATTGATGAAAAAGCTGATTTAATAGAAATACACTTAACATGGAGAGAGTTAATAAATCCAAAGATAATTAATAAAAATTATAATACTGAATTGATTATTCACGCCCCTGAATATTTTAATGATCAACTAGTTGATTTTACCTCAGACAATAAAAAAATATTAAATAATAGTTTTGAAATGATAGAGAATCTCAATAAACTTGTTGAAAAAATTAAAAACAATTTTGTATATGATTATAAAAAAGGTCCAAAAGTAGTACTTCATCCCGGTGGTCATTCAGAGAAATCTCATAACAATATTAGTAAAATTAATAGATATAAAAATTTATTTAAGAACGTACAAAAAATAAAATCAAAAGATTACAATTTATTGTTAGAAAATATGCCTCCATATCCTTGGTACTACGGTGGGAAATTCTATCAACATATATTTACAGACACGAAAGAAATTAAAAAATTTTGTAAAGAGTCAGAAATTAATATTTGCTATGATACCTCACATGCTAAACTTTCTTCAAATGCACTAAGAAAAAATTTTAAAAATTTTACAAAAGATATAATGGAAAATATCGAATATTTACATATTTCAGATGCTGCTAAAGTTTATCAAGAAGGCTTACAGATAGGTGACGGAGAGATTGATTTTAAAATGTTTTTTAAACTTATTAAAAATTTAAATGTAAATTTCGTTCCTGAGATTTGGAACGGACACCTGGATGATGGTAGGGGATTTAAAAACGCAATGGATCAAATACAGAAAATAATACGAAAAATTTCTGTAAAAAAACATTGTTAGTTTACTGAAAAAAATCAATAGTTTTTTTTAATGCTATTATTTGTTTTTTAATTTCTATTTTATTTTTTTGATTTGTAGTAAATTGCATTATATTTTTTTGTAATTTAACTGCTACTGGTGTTTCGCCCCAGCCATATGAATCTGAAATCTTCATTGAACCAGAATATAAACCTTTTGTTCTAGCGTTATAAAAACAGGGCTCATTATTAACAGTTTGCCAAGCTGAATAAATTCCATCACCTCCAAAACTTAAAAACTTTTTTCTAAAATTACTCCATGTAATGCCTCTTTTTTTCCCGTTAAATAATGCAGCAAAAGTGTAATAAGAATGAATATAATTTTTTGGTAATTTTTGAGGTATAAGCAAAGTATTATTTTTTTTGTTCAATAATTTAAAAAATTCTTTACCACTTTCTTTTCTTTTTTTAACAAAATGTTCTAATTTTTCAGTTTGTGCCAATGCAACTGCAGCACATAATTCTGACATTCTGTAATTAAATCCAAATTCATTATGTCTTTTCCAATTAGGATTTTGAAATTTATTTTTATCTATTCTTACTTTTCCCGAATTAGCTGTTATATTTGTGAAGCCTAAACCTCCAAATTTTCTCATTTTTAGTGCGAGGGATTTGTTATTTGTTGTCAAAATACCACCTTCACTAGATGAAATATGTTTTGAACTTTCAAGGCTCCAACTTCCAACATCACCTACTGTGCCTGATATTCTTTTTTTACTATCATAGGCAAAAAAGCATTGCGCACAGTCCTCAAGCACTTTTAGTTTATATTTTTTTGCAATTTTTAATATTTTATCCATATCACACATAAGCCCATAAAGATGAACAACCATAATTGCTTTTGTTTTTTTAGTAATTTTTTTTTCTATATCTTTAGGGTTAATTAAAAAAGTTTCTTTATCTACATCAGCAAATACAGGAACTGCCCCACATTGCCAAACAACAAATCCACACATCCCTACCGTTAATGCAGGAATTATAACTTCATCACCATGACCTACACCAAAGGCATGTAATGCTTGATGCAAAGTTGATGTGCCAGAGTTTGATGAAATTCCAAATTTTTGCTTATGCTTTTTGGAAAAAAGATTTTCAAATTTTTCTGACATATAATTATCTGAACCTGCTGAAAAATCTGATTTAAGAATTCTCTTTAAATATTTATTTTCGTTATTACGAAATCTCCAACCCTTTTTAACTTTTTTTCTCATGTGTATTTATTTCTTTCAGTTGATTTTTTCTCCAAAAATCTTCTAGATGGTAATTTAATTTTCTAATCTTATCATTTTTTTTTAAAAAATTAACTATATTTATTGTTTTTTCTAAAATATCAATTTTTTTGTAAAGAGCTTTAAAAAATTTTAGGTCATCTTTATAATCTAATGTAAGTCTAATTTTTTCATTCATAAGTTTTTTTGGTACTTTTATTTCTTTTATATTATTCAAATATTTTAGGAAAAATTCTATTACATCTATTTTTTTTAATTTTTTTGTTTTTTTATGTATTAATATTAATGATGTATTATCAAAGATATATGTAAAAGCACCTGTTACAATTTTTTCAGGAAATTTGTAAACTGTACTTTTTTGTTTTTTTTTAACTTTCAGCAAAAGATTTTTATAAATATCGTAATCAAATGCTAAATCATCTCCATCAACGAGAGCAGCATAACTAATTTTAAATTTTTTAATACATTTTACCCATCTTAAAACTTTATTATCCCTACTACCTCTAAAGATATTAATTTTATAATTTTTTCTTACATAATTAACTAATTTATCATCACTTTTGTGATCGGAAGTAGCAAGACATATTGGAAATTTAGTTTTTTGAGCTCTTCTAATTATTATATCTATAGCCAAATATTTTTTTGTAATATTAGTTAAAATTTTATTTTTTAATCTCGAAGAGTTACATCGTGCTGTAATAATTATATATTTGTTCACATGAAAAAGTATATAATGTATTATGGAAAAAAGTAAAACCATTGTAATTACTGGTAGTGAAGGGAAAATTGGAAAATCACTAACAAAATTTTTTTCTAAAAAAAATTTTGTTATAATTGGCCTAGATAAAAAGAAAAGCAAAAATTCTATTCAATGTGATATTACAAATGAAAAAGAAGTTATAAATAAACTAAGCAGAATTTTTAAAAAAAAAGGTCCTGATATATTAATAAATGCTGCAAGCGTTATACCAAAAATTAAAAAGTTTAAATTTTCTAATTATGACTCAGGAAGATGGATCAATACTATAAAGGTTGACTTGTACGGATCATTTTTTGTATCTAAAATATGTTGTAAATTTTTTGAAAAAAAAAATTCTGGCTTAATAATTAATATGTCTTCCATTTATGGTAATACTGGACCAGATCAATCTATTTATGGGAAAAATATAAAAAATGTTGGTTATAAAAATTTAGAGTACAGTGTTGCAAAAGCTGGAATAATAGGTTTTACAAAATCGCTTTCTGCATATTATAAATATAGCAATATCAAAGTGCTATGCCTAATTCTTGGGGGAGTGGAGGACAAAAATTTATCTAAAAAATTCATGAAAAAATATCTTTCTAAAACCATAGAAAATAAAATGATTAATACAAATCAAATTAATAAATATATTGAATTTTGCATTTCTAATCCAGAAATTGTATCAGGAACATGTGCTAAACTTGATGGGGGATCAGAATCAATCTTTTGATATTAAAATGTATAATTATGGAGATTTAAATAATGAAACTAAAATAGATGACCGTCCATTAAAAGAAGTTAAGTCTAATTTTTTGTCTTCATCAACATTGTAAACTCCATGTTGAGTTTTTCCGTTGTATATTGCTATATCGCCAGGTTTTAAATAATCCTCATAAAATATAAGTTTATTATTATAGCTTATTACACCTCCTCCAGATTTAAAATCTTTTCCTTTTTCATCCACAATTAATAGTGGACTCATAAAAGTTTTTAAATCTGCGTGCTTAGAAGTTCTCACTCCATTATGGTCTTCATGTAATCCTAAGAAGCCACCACCTGTTGGATACTGATGTATTCTTGAACAAGAAAATACCCCCCCTTCTGGCTCATTTAAACAAAAATTTTCGTTAACTCCATATAGTTTATTTCTGAAAATTATTAATTTTTTATAAATGTCGTGAAGACTAAACACGTCTTCTCTAAATACAGGATTGTAAAAAACTCTCATAAGCCTAGGGGTACTCATTTGATCTGTGCCAGGACTTCTTGAAATTCCCACACATAGTCTTTGAAAATTTTCAGTGACTTTATGATATTCATCATCTTTTCTTATACTGTCAAAATTTTTAGAAAAAGTTGATTTTATTGTTTTTTTAGACTCCTCTATTTGATCTCTAGATATAAAATTTTTAATTACAGCTAAATTATAATCTTCACAACACTTTTTTATTTGTCCAATATTTAGTTGATCAAGATTTGAAAAATCAAAGCTAACATTATCAATAAATTTTTGATCTTGCATAAAGTTTTGGTAATATTAATATTTTACTATAGTTGTTTGAGAAATAAAAGATTTTAAAAATAGATCAGTATTAATTTATAATTAATAAAAATATATTGTTTAAGTCTCACAAAATAAAATTCTTTTCAGTGCATAAATCAAGCCAATTGAGCTATTAGTACTGGTCAGCTGCACGCATTACTGCGCTTCCACATCC